>LFFM01000035.1_pt1 | contig 71244 bp, 56 predicted proteins | sample 643131 | NCBI WGS metagenome assembly LFFM01 (sample SAMN03777445, study PRJNA286221) | soda lake metagenome | biome: soda lake; feature: Kulunda steppe; material: water; isolation source: sample Tc-Br brine of Tanatar trona crystallizer | place: Russia: Kulunda steppe | collected 2011-07 | reverse complement strand
ATGGCCGCCGACAATTCGCCGATGGCGGCCATCCGTTCGGAGCGCTGCATTCGGGTCTGCAATTCCTTAATTTCGCTGAGATCCTGGAAGATGATGATGCGGCCCGTCGTCTTATCGGCGCTGTTTTGAAGTGGCGAGACCGAAAAACCGAGGTAGACGTCGGTGCCGTTGGGACGCTCAAAGGTGCTTTCGAGCCGGGGCGGTGATTGGCCCGATTCATGGCGCGCAGTGGCTTCTGCGAGTCCCGGAAATATCTGCTCCAGAGGACGGCCCAGGACCTGCGTGGCCTCCAGTCCCGTGATCTCTTCGGCGGCGCGATTAAAAAAGATGATGACGCCGTCTCGGTCGACGGTCAAAAGCCCGCTGCTGATACTTGATAGGATATTTTCGTTGAGGGCCTGAAGGTCGGCGATATCGGTCTGTTGGCGGCGAAGTTGGACCGTCGCCCGTCCCAGTCGCTTGGCGAGTCGTCCAGCCAAAAGGGCGATCAGAACACCGGCGAAGCTGTTGACCAGTACTTCGTAGACCACCGAGGATGTGGGAACGACAGCCAGATCCGTATCGAGTACCGGGTGGGGCAGCCAGCCGAGAGTGATAGCCGCAAAATAGGTCATGCACAGGGCGGTTAATCCGGCGACGAATAGAGCGGCTCGATACCCGGAGACGATGGCGGCATTGATGATGGTGAGGTGAAAGAAGAACAAAAATAGGCTGTCGAAGCCGCCGGTCACCAGCGTTAAAATGGTGGTGATCGCCAGGTCGCCGAGCAGTTGTAGGTAGGCCAGACGCCTCGGAGAGAATTGCTTTGCCAGGGCGATGGCGTAGCCGATGGTCGCCAGATAGGTGACGACGATCAGGGCAATAAGGGTGACGTTGCGCGGTTCGGAGAGGGCGGCGAAGGTGTTGATGTCGACGGCGACGGCGCTGCCCAGAAAGGTAGTGACCAGGACGATGCGAACCAGCATCAATCCCTTGAGGCGTTCGCGTTGGCGGTCGGGCGACAGGACCATTACAGCGCCACAGAGAGGAAGGGACGACGTGCCATCACCGCTGGGCTGGGGTCCCGAGGGCTGCGCTCGGCGATGGCGTAGCCGAGATTACTGCTCGATTTCGCCGGCCATCTCGAAGATCGGAAGGTACATGGCGATGAGCATGCCGCCGACGATACTTCCCAGAAAGACCATCATCACCGGTTCCAGAAGCGACGTGAGGTTTTCGACGGCCACATCGACTTCGTCCTCGTAGAAATCGGCGATTTTGTTGAGCATGGTGTCCAGAGCGCCGGTCGCTTCGCCGACACCGATCATCTGGACGACCATCTGCGGAAAGATGCCGGTCTCCATGAGGGGATCGACCATATTCTGGCCCTCACTGATCCGGTCTTTGACGTGTAGAATCGCCTTTTCGACGGTCATATTACCCGACGTCTTGGCGACAATGTCGAGGCTGTCGACGATGGGAACACCGGAGGCGACCATGGTGCCCAGGGTTCGAGTAAAGCGCGCCGTCGCCGTCTTGCGCACCAGATCCCCGAAAATCGGCACCTTGAGTATCATGTCGTCGAATATGGCCCGCGTCGGTTCGTAGCGCATAATGAAGGTGATGGCGACGACAGTGCCCACACAGCCCAGGATGATGAATATGAAATTGGCCTGAACGAATTCCGACATATTCATCACGACTTGCGTCGGGCCGGGAAGGGCGACATCCCCGTCGCCGCCGCCCATATCTTCGAACATCTCGGCGAAGGTGGGAATGATCTTGTAGAGCATGCCGACGACGATGACGATGGCCACCACCAATACAATCGTCGGGTACGTAAAGGCGCTTTTGATCTGGCGGCGCAGGGCCTGAGATTTTTCGATCTGTTTGGCCAGCCGGGACATGACGGTATCGAGAATTCCGGCGACCTCTCCGGCAGCCACCAGGTTGCAGTACAAACTGTCGAAGGCTCCGGGATGCTTGGCCATGGCATCGGAGAGGGTCGTTCCCTGCTCGATGTCGTTTTGGACCTCCTGAATGATGCGCTGGAAGGTCTTGTGTTCTTCGTTCTCGCCCAGAAGCTCCAGGCATTTGACCAGGGGCAGGCCGGCGTCGATCATCGTCGCGAACTGGCGCGTGAAGACCACCAGCCGGTCCTGTGGCACGCGGCCCCCGAAATTGAAGTCGAAGATCCCCGACGACTTCTTTTTGAGTTTGGAAACGTTGATGTCCTTTTGGCGAAGCCGCTGTTTGGCCTCGCTGGCATCGTCGGCCCTGATCTTGCCCTTGCGGGTCTCGCCGGACTCGGTTGTTCCTTCCCAGTTAAAGACAGGCATATCTTACCTCAGATGGGGGTCGAAGAAGACCCGGGTCGTTCAGGTATAGCGAATCGAGGAATTGCGCTTCTTGGTGCTCGATGAGTCACCGCCGAGACCGCTCTTTTCGAACATCGAGCGCAGTTCGTCGGGGTCAGAACTTCGCGCTATGGCGTCGTCGCGATGGATCTTTTTGTTTTTGACCAGTGTGTGCAGCGATTGGTTCATGGTCTGCATGAAACTCTTGGACTGGCCAACCTGCATGGAGCTGTAAATCTGGTGGACCTTGTCTTCCCGAATTAGATTTCTAATGGCCGGGGTAGGAATCAGGACTTCGCTGGCCAGGACGCGGCCGTTGCCGTTGCGATGCTGAATAAGTTGCTGGCTGATGACGCCTTCCAGGACAAAGGAGAGCTGGGCACGGACCTGGGCCTGTTGGTGGGCCGGAAAGACGTCGATGATGCGGTTGATGGTCTGCACGCAGCTATTGGTGTGCAACGTCGCCAGCGCCAGGTGACCGGTCTCGCTGATGGTCAGTGCAGCTTCGATGGTCTCCAGATCTCGCAGCTCGCCGATGAGGACGACGTCCGGGTCCTGTCGAAGGACGTAGCGCAGGGCGGTATTAAATCCGTCGGTATCGGCGCCGACCTCGCGCTGATTGACGATGCACTGCTTGTGGGGGTGGAGATACTCGATGGGATCTTCGATGGTCAAAATGTGGAGGCGTTTCTCGCGGTTGATCTTGTCGATAAGCGCCGCCAGAGAGGTCGACTTACCGGAGCCGGTGGGGCCGGTGACGAGCACCAGGCCGCGAGGTTTGTCGGCAAAGCTCTTGATGACCGACGGCAGTCCCAACTCCTCGAAGCCCAGAATTTCAAAGGGGATTTTACGAAAGACTCCGGCGACCTCGCCGCGCTGCAAAAAGACATTGCCCCGGAATCGGCTCAGACCTTTGACGCCAAACGACAGGTCGAGTTCGTTTTCCGCCTCAAATTGCTGCTTCTGCTTGTCGGTCAATACGCTGTAACACAACTTGCGCGTCTCCGACGGCGACATCTTGGAGGTTTTGAGCGGCACCAGCTCGCCATCGATCCGGAGCTGGGGGGGAGAGCCGACGGTGATATGGAGGTCACTGGCCTCCTTGTCGACCATGATTTTTAACAGCTGGTGCAGATTGGCCATGCCTTAACTCGCAACTCGTAGGACATTGAGCGCGTCAGCGCATCGAATGGTCAATTATCGGTCCGGTGCCGTCTCGCGGGCCACTTCTTCGGGCGTGGTGACCCCTTCGAACATCTTTTTGATCGCCGCCTGGCGAAGCGTATTCATCCCCATGCGAATCGCTTCCTGCTTGAGTTCGGCGGTGGAGTATCCCTGGAGGATAAATTCCTTGAACTCGTCGTTGACTTCCAGGACCTCAAAGAAGGCGACGCGTCCGCTGTAGCCGGTATCATTGCAACTGGAGCAGCCGGCGCCGTGATAGACGGTGCGGTCCAGCGATTCGTCGTGGACTTCGAGGTCGACCAGCGTTTGGCGGGGGACGTCGTAGACTTCTTTGCAATCGGAGCAGATGCGCCGGCCCAGTCGCTGGGCGACGACGACGTTGAGCGAGGCGGTGACCAAAAAGGGCTCGATGCCCATATTGAGCAGGCGGTTGATGGTACTCGGCGCGTCGTTGGTGTGCAGGGTGCTCAGCACCATGTGACCGGTCAGAGCGGCTTTGATCGAGATTTCGGCGGTCTCGAAGTCTCGGATCTCACCGACCATCACAATGTCGGGATCTTGTCGCAAAAAGCAGCGCAGCGCCGAGGCGAAGTTAAGGCCAATCGACTCGTGCATCTGACACTGGTTGATGCCCGGCAGGTTGAATTCGACGGGATCTTCGGCAGTCGAGATATTTTCACTGACCGTATTGAGTTCGCTCAGAGCCGAATACAGGGTCGTCGTCTTGCCGGAACCGGTGGGCCCGGTCACCAGGCACATGCCGTAGGGCTTGTGAATGGCAGTCTTAAACGTGTCGAGCGGCTCCGGGTCAAAACCCAGTACCGTCATATCCAATTCGAGATTCGATTTGTCGAGCAGGCGCAGAACCGTCTTTTCCCCGAAAAGCGTCGGCATGACGCTGACGCGGAAGTCCATCTCCTTGTTGCGACCCATCTTGAGTTTGATGCGGCCGTCCTGGGGAAGACGGCGTTCAGCGATGTCGAGTCCCGACATAATCTTGATGCGCGAAGAGATGGCGTCCTTGAGTTTCAGGGGAGGGCGCATCGCTTCACTGAGGACCCCGTCGATCCGAAATCGGACTCGGAATTCCTTTTCGTAGGGCTCGATGTGAATGTCGGAGGCCCCTTTTTTGATGGCGTCGACGAGAATGTGATTGACCAGTCGGACTACCGGGGCGTCCTCGGAGGCCTGAGCGAGGTCGTTGACATCGACGCCATCTTCTTCTTCGACGTAATCGACGTCTTCGCCGAGTTCCATCTCATCGAGGATATCGTCGTAGTCGATGTCCGGGCCGGCCGAGGCCTCATCGCCACCGGCGTCGTAGTACTGGGCAATCGCCTCTTCGAGCGCTGTCTCACTGGCGACGACGGGCTCGATTTCGTAGCCCGTCATAAACTTGAGGTCGTCGATGGCGTAGATATTCGACGGGTCGGCCATGGCAATGACCAGTGTGGAGCCGGATCGGTTGACCGGAATGCACTGGTGTCGGTTCGCCACTTCCTTGGGGATGAGGTTGATGACTTTTTCCGGGATGTCGATCTCGGATAATTCGACGGAGGGCACACCGTAGTGACGGCTCAAAAATGAGGTCAGGTCCCCTTCTTCGACATAGCCCAGCCGAGTCAATTCGGCGCCCAGACGGCTGCCGTCGCGCTGGGAGCGATCGCGGGCCTTCTTGAGCTGGGTGGGAGAGACGAGATTTTCACGGACAAGAAGTTCGCCGATACGTTCTTTTGACATAAGCCGAGCCAGTCTCAGAAGAAGTTACGCACTCGAAGACACCGCCGAAAGTGATGGTGGCGCTGGGGGCCTCGTCGTGTCAGTTGCAAGACATTGTCTTTCGATGATGTGGGGATGCAAATTCTTTTGCAACAAGTTACCAATGAATTTTCCATTCTGTCAATTTGGCGGTTGGTGCACCAGAGGTGGAAACGACGGATAACTTCCGGCAGATGGTTGTGACATCGGGGTCGCTCTGGCATGGTTTCGGCGCCGTCGAGCGCGCACTACCTATCAGGATCGTATCATTGGGACCACCATGGTTGAGAAATTTCAGCGCGATGCGCTGGTCGAAATTTCGTCGGTGACAAAGCAGTACGGAGATCTTCACGCCGTCGATGATGTCGATCTAGAAATTCGGCCCGGTGAGATCTTTGCGCTGCTGGGCCCGAATGGTGCCGGCAAGACGACGTTGATCGGCTGCATCACGGGGTTGATCAGCGCCTTTTCAGGCTCCATCGAGGTCGCCGGCTACGATGTCGTCGATGACTATCGGCTGACGCGACGTCTCATCGGGTTGGTGCCTCAGGAACTGAATTACGACGCCTTTTTTAATGTCCGTCAGGTCCTGGAATTTCAGGCCGGATATTTCGGCGAACAGCCCTCGGAAGGCGAAATCGACGAATTGCTCGAGCAATTTGATCTGCTCGAAAAAGAGGATGCCAATACCCGCTGGCTGTCGGGAGGAATGAAACGGCGATTGATGATCTGTAAGGCGCTGGTCCACGATCCGGTGCTGTTATTTCTGGACGAACCGACGGCCGGCGTCGATGTGGGCCTTCGAGATGAGCTGTGGAAGTACGTGCGTCGGCTCCGAGATGAGGGCATGACGATTGTGTTGACGACCCATTATCTCGAGGAGGCCGAGGAATTGGCCGATCGGATTGGGATCTTAAATCGGGGGCGATTGGTTCGCGTCGATGCCCGGGAGTCGCTAATGGAGGAGTTCGGTCATCGACGCCTGGAAGTCGAGTTAAGTCGGCCCGACGCCGCGCGTTGGTGTGATGAGATCGACGATCTGGAGCTGGAAGTCGTCGACGACCATGTGCTGCGGCTTCACTACGGTAGTCGCGGTCCGAAGGACTCCGGAACGGACGTGGATCGATTGATGAAAGCACTCCACCGAGGGGAGACGACGATCCAAAGCATCGAAGGAGGACGCAGTTCGCTGGAGGAGATCTTTCGGACGGTGCTCGAAGAAGATACGGAACGCGAAGACACTGAAGGCAACGACGAAGGAACTCGGCGGTGAGCTCTACAGGACACGACAATTCACGCCTCGATGGAGCTCCGCCGCCGGATGCCGAGGAGGCGGCCCGACGCCGTATCGGCCAATTGGTGGAGCAGGCCCAGCGCCGAAATATCACCGGTCCCTGGACACTCTTTTACAAAGAAGTGCTTCGATTCGCCAAGATCGCCTGGCAGACCGTCGTCAGTCCGGTGGTGACGACGATGCTGTACTTTCTGGTGTTCGGCTACTCGCTCGGCGATCGACTCCAGGAGGTCGACGGTGTGATGTACGTCGACTTTCTGGTTCCGGGGTTGGTGATGTTGGCGCTGACGACGAATGCCTACATCAACTCCGCATTCTCGCTATTTATTGCCAAAATTCACGGAACGATCGTCGATCTGCTGGTGACGCCGCTGACCTATACCCAATTTGCGGCGGCCTATATCTCGGCGGCCGTGGTGCGGGCGATGCTCATTGGCGGGATCATCTGGGCTGTGGCACTGTTGATGGGCGCTCAGGGGTTACACAACGTGCCGATGGCATTGATGTTTATGGTGCTGACGGCGACGGCCTTTGCCTTTATCGGACTCAATATCGCGATTGTCGGCGAGGATTTCGATCATATCAATCTACTGCCCAATTTTCTGATCACGCCACTGACCTTTCTGGGCGGCGTGTTCTACTCGATCGAGATGCTGCCCGAGCCCTGGGATACGGTGTCGCTGTTTAACCCGGTGCTGTATATGGTCAACGGAGTGCGCGAGGGGATGGTCGGCGTCAGCGACGTTCCCTGGGAACACGGGTTGATATTGCTGCTGGCCATGAATTTGTTGTTCGGTGCAACGGCCATGTGGTTGCTCAAGACCGGCAAAAAGATCCGGGAGTAATTCGCCGACGCCATTGGATCAGGAGTAGGGGCGAACGACAAAAGGCCGACCCGAATCGCTCGGGTCGGCCTTTTGCTGTGTGGGATGCGGAAAGTAGCGGGGGCAGGATTCGAACCTGCGACCTTCGGGTTATGAGCCCGACGAGCTACCTGGCTGCTCCACCCCGCATCACCTTCGACAGAAGTTGTGCGATGCGTCGGATTTCAGGGCATCTGTCGAAGTGCTCGTGCACACCTGAAATCGAGTAGCGGGGGCAGGATTCGAACCTGCGACCTTCGGGTTATGAGCCCGACGAGCTACCTGGCTGCTCCACCCCGCATCAAGGAAAGCCACGAGGGCTTTCTCCTCAACGGACGAGGGACACTAGGGTCTGGTCGCGGCGGTGTCAAGGGGAAGATGGGAAAAAGGGCGAGGCCCCGAAATCAACGGTCAAAGAGGCGCTTTTTGCGGTGTTGATGATCGGGCAGATCGCCTCGTTCGATGGCCTGGCGCTCGCGCCGAAGTTGCTCATCGGAGGGGATGGCCCGAGGCGGCATCTCGGCGTCGACAAAGTCGTAGAGGTCGGCGACTTCGGCGTGGGTCATCGAGCGATGGTCGCCGGGGCCCAGGCCCTTGATGTGGACGGTGCCGATGGCGATGCGGCGCAGGGTGGTGACCTGGTGGCCGATGGCTTTGCACATGCGGCGGATCTGGCGGTTTTTGCCCTCGTGGAGCACGATTTCGAGCCAAGTCTGGGTGCGTCCGCCGCCGGTGACCGAGGCTTCGGCGGGGGCGGTGACGTAGCCGTCGTCGAGTTCGACGCCGTCGCGCAGCCGCTGGATCTTGTCGGAGTCGCGCTCAATCGAACCCTGAACTTCGACGGCGTAGGTCTTGGGAAGTTCGTGGGAGGGATGGGTGATGAGATTCGTCAACTTGCCGTCGTCGGTCATCATCAACAGCCCCTGGCTGTCGTAGTCGAGCCGGCCCACCGGCCAGATCCTCGGGAGGTCGTCGGGCAGCAGGTCGACCACCGTTTTGCGGCCCCGAGGATCGTCGAGGGAGGTGATAAAGCCCGTGGGTTTGTTGAGCAGGATGTAGACATGGGTGTCGGGCAGGGTGACGACGTCGCCGTCGAATTCGACGCGATCTTCGGCGGGGTCGACGCGAGAGCCGAGTTTGTCGCAGACCTCGCCGTTGACGCGGACACGTCCGGCCTGCATGTGCTCTTCGCCTTTGCGACGAGAGCAGACACCGGCTTTGGAGAGAAATTTTTGGACACGCATCTCTTCGCTCATAACGGACAGGGGGCTAGGAAAAAGGGTCGGCGAGAAGCGCTGCGTACATCGGGATGGCTCGGTAAACGGCGCCGATTTACGGGCTATTCCGAATCGTCGTCCGTGCCATCGGGGAGGTCCTCGTCGGGGTAGGCTTCCTCGTGCATCTCGACGAGAGCCTCCAGTTCGGAGTCCTCCAGTGTCGGCAGTTCGGAGAGTCCGTCGAGGCCAAAGAACTCCAGAAAGCGGTCTGTCGTCCCGTAGATGTGTGGTTTTCCGATATCATCGAGGCGGCCGACGATGTCGATCAGTTCGCAGTCCCGAAGCGTCTTGAGAACGCCCGAGCAGTTGACGCCGCGAATATCCTCGACTTCCGCCCGCGTAAGTGGCTGGCGGTAGGCGACGATGGCCAGCGTCTCCATGGCGGCCCGGGACAGGCTGATGGGCTTGGACTTAAAGAATTTGCGGACATGGTCGCCAAATTCGGGGTTGGTCCGAAATTGGTAGCCCCCGGCGATGCGGACGAGATGGATGCCTCGCCCCTCGCCGTTGTACTCGATTTGAAGGGCTTTGAGGGCATCCTGGATGGCCTCCGGAGAGGTCTCGTGGAGTACGTTCTCGAAATGGCCGACAGCCACTGGATCTTCGGCGGCCAACAGCAGGGCTTCGAGAATGGCTCGTACTTCTTCGTGGTCCATAGGCGGTGTCGTCAGTCGGATTCAGTGAGCGGAGACGTCGGATGCGCCGATCGTCGGTGACAATGGGTCCGTTGGCAAGGGCGGCCAGGTTGGGTGATTACAGGCTACCGTCCGGCAAATCCAGGGTTTCGCTGACGTCGACGATGTCGATGACGGCCCGCTCGATGACCAATTCGTCGCGGCCCTGATCTTCGAGTCGGGGCTGAAATAGGCGGATCATATCGAGTCGCGTCATCTCCAGAAGCGCCAGAAAGGTCGTGACCACCCGGTGGCGGGTCAGATTCTTGCCGGCAAAGAGCTGTGCGAAGCGGATGCGCGGTGAATCGTCGAGCATCGACGAGATGTCGAGGATGACGCCGCGAAGCGTCAATTTCTGTTGCGTGATTTCGTGGACCCATTCGGCGTCGTCTTCATCCTGTTCGTCGATGACGCGTTTGAGGGCGTCGACGAGGTCAAAGAGGCTGGCCTGGCGAAGTTCCGGGGGGCCGGTTTCGCGGCGCTCGTCGCGGGCCTTGGGGGCGGCGAGTTTGAAGTCCCGATCGAGCTGGGGGCGCTCATCGAGTTGTTCGGCGGCCCACTGAAACATCTCGTGTTCGACGAGGCGCCGGACCAGTTCGTCGCGCGGGTCTGGCCCCTCCTCTTCGTCCTCGTCGGGGTCGTCGGGAAGAAGCAGTTTGGACTTGATATGGACCAGGGTTGCCGCCATCTCCAGCCATTCGCCGCCGACCTGCAGATCGAGTTGTTTCATCTGCTCGACGTACGCCAGATACTGGCGGGTGATCAGGGCGATGGGGATGTCGAAGACGTCGATCTCCTGTTCTCGAATCAGATCGACGAGCAGGTCGATGGGTCCGGAATAGGAGGGTAAATCGAGCTGAAGGGCGGCCGGGATGTCGTCATTGGCGCCGGCGTCGTCGTCTGGGGGGGCGGCGGATGGGGTCATGGCGGTTACGCTCGCGGGTGGTGTTCGTCGTGCAATTCTTTGAGTCGTTCCTGGGCGACGTGGGTGTAGATCTGCGTGGTGTTGATGTCGGCGTGGCCCAGCAGCGCCTGGACGACTCGTAGATCGGCGCCGCGCTCCAGAAGATGGGTTGCAAAACTGTGGCGCAGCTTGTGGGGGCTGATCGACGTGTCGATGCCCGCTTGCTTAGCGTAGCGCTTGATATTTTTCCAGAAGGCTTGCCGCGTCATCGCTCCCCCGCGGCGGGTCACAAACAGCGCCGGCGAGGCTCCGGGACCGCCGGCGTTGGCCAACAGGACGCCGCGGGCCTGCTCGATATACTCCTCGATGGCGTCGACGGCGACTTCGCCGAGTGGAACGACGCGCTGCTTTTCGCCTTTGCCGACGACGCGGACATAACCGGCGGCCAGATCGACTTCGCGCTCCAGCAAATTGACCAATTCCGTGACCCGAAGTCCCGTGGCGTACAACACCTCCATCATCGCCCAGTCGCGCAGGCCCTCGGCTTTGGAGCGATCCGGCGTTTCGAGCAACAGTTCGACTTCATCGAGGTCCAAGACGACGGGCAATTCCTCGCGAAATCGCGGGGCGTCGACGCGTGAAGTCGGATCGGCGTCGAAGTCGCGGTGTTTGCGCAAAAATTTGTACAATCCCTTGAGCGACGACAATTTGCGGTTGATGGTCCGCGAAGAGATGTCGCGCTCGGTCAATGCCAGCATAAAATCACTGATGTCGACGTCGTCGATGACCGCCATGTCCGTGTCTCGCTCCTGCTCGTCGAGAAATTCGGAAAATTGCGACAGGTCATTGCCGTAGGCGCTGATCGTATTGTCCGCCAGATTGCGCTCGACTTTGAGGTGGACCAGATAGGCGTCGATGGCGTCGTCGATATGCATGTGGGACCTCGTTGTTGCAGTGGTGCGAAGACGCGGTATCACAGCCTATCGCCGAGATGGGGAAGACGCAAAAAATCCCCCTCCGGCCGCGCGGGACCGAAGAGGGATACTAGCCGAGGTCGCGTGGAAAATCAGGTCAGGCCGATTTCTTCGAGACGCTCAAAGAGGAAGTCCTCGGCGGTAATCGGGTCGTATTTGGGCTCTTCGCCGTCGTCGAGGCAGGTCTCGAGTACCTCCAATTCGTAATCCGGGTGGGGATGGACGAAAAAGGGCATCGAGTAGCGACTCTGGGGCTCGCCCTCGGGATTGACGACGCGATGGGTGGTGGCCGGAATATAATCGTTGGTGATCCGGCTGAGCATGTCACCGGCATCGACGATCATCTGACCTTCGATGGCGTGGATGGGAACCCATTCATCGTCGCGATTGAGGAGTTCGAGGCCGGAGTCGGTGGCCTCCGGAAGCAAGGTGATGAGGTTGATGTCTTCGTGCTCCGCGGCCCGCATGACACCGGGTTCTTTGAAGCCATCACATACCGGGTAGTGGATGACCCGGATAATGGAGTTGCCGTCCTGGATCATATTCGGAAGAAAATCTTCTTGCTGGCCCAGATACCGAGAGATGGCCTTGAGCATCGTTCCCGCCGACGCCTCCATCGACTCGTAGAGCTCCATGGCCGTCTCTTCGAGTTCTGCAACCTCGTCGGGCCACACATTGGAGGGGATCCGGTCTGACATCGGATGGCCTTCCGACAGTTGGCGGCCCAGGTGCCAGAATTCCTTGAGGTCCGGCTTCTTATTGTCCTTGGCCTGCTCGATGCCAAAGGAGGTGTAGCCGCGCTGGCGACCTTCCTCCGGAAATTCGTATTGCTGTTTGGTTTCTTCGTCGAGGTCGAAAAACTCCTCGAAGAGGTCGTAAGTTTCGTACAGAAGATCGCGGTCGACACCGTGGCCTTCAATGGCGACGAAGCCCAGATCTTTCATCGCCTCGCCGATCTCATCGATGAATTGCTGTTGGGACGCTTCGTCCCCGTCGGTGTAATCGCGAAGATCGACGACCGGAATGGTCTGTTCTTTCGACATGGTCCAGTACTCCTTGGAAGGTAGAGCAGCTACTGATTTTGTCGGGACAGTTACGGCGGACGCCGACTGCCGAGCACGACCGGTATGGTACCCGGTCGTAACTCGGGCGAGATACATAACAGAAGTGTGAAGGTACGCAAAGAGGGCGTTGTCAGAGGGCAGCGAATTTCCGAGCGATCGATATTTTTCGCATAACACAGCCGAGGGCGGCGACGCCCTGGTCACCCACTGCTTCGTTGAAGTACTGAATCGAGGTCACTAGACTGCCGATTGCAAAGGACAGCAGCAGTTGCCGATATTCTGAGACTGACCGGGCCTGGCGGTGTTTCTATGACGACGACACGTTCAATTCGCTCGATATTGACGGCTTCGACGATCGCCGCAGTACTCGCTGTTGGCGGTGTGGCTGCTGCCGATGTCGAGATGACAACATGGGCTGCGGCAGCGCAGGCGCAGTACACGGCGGATACGGCATTTGATGTCATCTCCGAGAGCAATGTCGTGGGAGTCGAGGATGGAGAATCTGTCGCCAGAAATCTGGTGGTGTCGAAGACCGACAGGGTCTCTCCGCGTGATATTGTGCGTGCTCATCAATGCTTGCCCGATGGCGAGGAGTTGTACGGACAGTTTACGGTGGCGCTCGTCGATGAGGAGGGGGTTGACGAACGCCAGTTTGCTCAGCGCGTAATGGGCGATGAGTTTCGAAGCGCCAACGAGCTTTATCCGGAGGTTCGGATCGCGATCAATTACGGCGATGGTGACTGGGACTATGCACTCGGCAATGGATGGCACGATCGAGAGCAGATGCGGCGGTATTTTGCCGAAGCTTTCGTCGGGCGCAATGTAGAACTCGATGGGGAAGCGCCAGCAGCAAATGTCTGTCGGATCGTCGGCTTATTCAATCGCTTCCTGGAGACTGCCGACGGAGATAGCGAGTTGTATTTTGAGCGCCGTCAGATCGAGAGCCGCGAGTCGTTGTTGAGACGCAAGGTGGCGTCGACGAGAGGTGATGTTCTTCGTTCCAGTCGTCTTCCCGTCGAAGAAGATTCGGTATTCTACCGCCAGCACTTCGAGCCGCGCTATGATGACGCTGAACGGGCCTGGCTCCAGACTCGAGAGAGCCTTCGGGAAGACGATATCGAAGCGGCCCGAGAATCCATGGAGAAAACCTCGAAGCTGGCCGACGAGTTGCGCGCGAAGGCCGATCGAATCGATGACATGCGCGCCGTGCAGCAACAGTTGGCGAGTCGTCTCGAAGAGGGCAGTGAGGACTGGTGGCTTCGCAGCCAATCCGTCGTGCCTTTTGGAACTGAGATCGAGGAGCGCCTCCACGAATGTGGTGGGCAAGTCGATGAGTTCGCCGATATCATATCGAGAGCACCGGGGCTCGACGAAATGGAGCGTCAACAGGAGTCGGCGCAGTCCTGTGTCGACAGCCTTCAGGGCTTCGTGGCCGACACGGAGCGCTCGTTTCGAATGCGTGTCATTTACGGACCACTGAGTGTCCTGGTCGTGGCACTGAGCCTCGGCGGTGTTCTCGTTGCACGGCGTCGTCGTCAGGCCATCGAAGCCGAGCCCGACGCCGGTCACCTCATCGATCAGTGGGGCCAGCGGACCTCACAGATGAAACGGCGTCTGGAGTCACTGGCCGCCGAGTATCCAGAGCTCTTCGATGAAGCGGACCCGGCCCGAATTCGCCACCGACTCGATGCGGAGTCGCGGGAGGTCATCGATCACGCCTTTATCGCCGCCGACCGGGCCGACGAATTGTTGGGGGAGGCCGTCGACATCTACGACGACATCCACCGGAGCTCGGAGGAGAAGCTCGATGAGATCGAGGCCATCTTGCAGGAGGGGACAACGAGCTTTCATCCCGATAATACGGCGGGTAAATTGCGGCTGCAGGAACGGTTGCAGCGGTGGCACAACCACGACCACGGCGAATTGCTCGACGATCTGGAGGATCTGGTGGAGCGAGCGGAGGAGTGCCTCGAGAAGTCGAGTAGCTAAGGGCACTGCAGGTGGCGTCAGTTCACCGTGGTGACCGGGCTTCGGCACCGTCTCCGCGATGACAGCACCGGGAACTCGTGTCGGCTCGTCAAGTCGCGGGGATGCCGTGGGCTCCAACAGCTCTGCTTTTCCATGTCACACCGTCGGAAGGCCCCGGTTGCCTTGGGCGACCGGGGAAGAAGCCTTGTCAGCTAGAAGGTGTGCCACAACGTCGAGTAGAAGACCCCGGTTGCCTTGGGCGACCGGGGAAGAAGCCTTGTCAGCTACCCCGGTCATCGTCATCAAACGTGGAATTGCCGGTTGCGGAACACCAGGGCCGCCGCGGTGATGGCAGCGGCGGTGATCATGGCGCAAATGCCGAGTCCGACCCACCACTCGAATTCCAGGGGCTGATCGAGCAGAAACTCCTCGAGGGTTTCGCGCATGCCGCCGTCTTCGGCGTCGAATCCACCGAGCGTCGAGAGGTGAAATTTGACGCTCAGAAATTCGATGATGGGCACCGAGCCGAAGATGAGCTCGAAGACGATGTAGTAGACAATGCCCGGTAAAAGTGTGGAGCTGAAGATGACGCCGAGCAGCGCGAAGATGGCGGTGTAGGTGATGGCGCCGACGGCCATTGTACCGGCGGCGGCGCCGAGTAATGACAGGCTTTCGCCGAGTCCGGCGGCACTGCCAAGGATGCAGGTGACGAAGAAGATGACCACTGGGATTACGGTGACGGCAACGGCGAGAACCATGGACGACGCCAGCTTTCCGGCCAGCAGGGTCGTGCGCGAGATCGGGCGCAGGGTGAGATAGGTGATGGTCTTGTCATCGACGTCGTCGACGATGGTCGGTCCTCCGAAAAAGAGGGCCGCCAGCGGCATCAACACAGTCAGATAGATGCTCTCGATGGTCGTCTCAAATAGCTCGAGTCCGTCGACGGTTCCCCAAAACAGGGAGACGGCGGCGGCCATGACCGGAAGCAATTGGATCAAAAAGAGGATAAGGGTCTTTCGGCTTTTGAGCTTGCGGCGTAGATCGATGCCGAAGAGCGCAGTGCCGATGCTCGCCGAAGACGTGGTGCGCGGCGGGCGTTCGATAGACGGTCCGGATTGGGACATGGCGGGTCGGGGGCAAAAGTCGTTTTACGGCACGAGATAGCGAAAGATGGCCGATAGATCGTTGTCTTCGGAGGTCATACCGCGGAGTTGGACATCTTCGTCGAGCGCGATTTTTGGGATTCGGCTATAACAGGAATCGGGGTCGTCGGTGGAGGTAAAGATGCCGCCGTCGACGAATTCAATGGCCATGATGTCGTCGTATTCGGCCAGGAGGGCGGCGAAGCGGCGCGGTTGGTCGCAGTCGATGTAGATGCGGTGGGGGTGTTCGTCGATCATCTCGCGGATCCGGAAGAGATCGCCGTCGGCGACGACCTGTCCGCGGTTGATGAGCACGATATTGCTGGTCATGGCTTCGATTTCGTGGAGCACGTGGCTCGAGACCAGCACGGTGCGTCCCTGGTCGCCGAGGCGCCGGATAAGGTCGATGGTCGCCCGGCGTCCCACGGGATCGGTGCCGCTGAGTGGTTCGTCAAAAAAGAGGACCTGCGGCCGATGGGCCAGCGCCTGAGCAACCTTGATGCGCTGGCGCATCCCTTTGGAGTACTCGGCGATCGGTCGATGGGCGGCGTCGTCGAGGGCGACGGTCTCGATGGCCTGGTCGGCGAGTTCAGCGGCGTCGTTCTTGGAGTAGCCGTGGAGGCGCGTCAGGTGGGTGACGAATTGGCGTCCCGACATCTCTTCGTAAAAGGCGTCCTGTTCGGGGACAAAACCGATGGATGCATTGACGCCGGGGTTATTCCAGACGCTCTGGCCGTCGATGGTCACCGAACCGGTGGCCGGCCGAAGCTGGCCGGTCATGCACTTCAGAAGTGTGGATTTGCCGGCGCCATTGGGCCCCAAAAGCCCGACGACGCCGGAGGCGATGTCGATGGAGACGTCGGTGACGCCGATGACGTCGCCATACCAGTAGGATAGGCCTCTCGTCGACAAGACGACGTCGCCGTCGCCGATGCGTGTGATCTCGTCGTCGGCAGTGGCCGGATCGATGTCGGCAGCAGTGCTCATACAACTTCCAGGGGCAAAACGTCAGGTGAGGCGATCGAGATTCATCAGGCGCCACCGCAGGGCGCCCAGTCCGGCGGCGATAACGGCCAACATGGCAGCAAAGGGAGCGACGGTGGGGATTCCGTCGGGCATCGCATCAGTTCCGCTCATCAGGCCCTGTCCGGCCAGTCCGACGATGCCATTGAGGCTGAACATCCGCACCCAGGGACTGACGTCGTCGATGGCCAGGGCAATGATGTCGGCGACAAGGGGGACGGCGAGCAGTGCGATGAGCGCCAGCACCACATAGCCCGAGCGCCGGGTCAGACTCGACAATCCGATGACGAGCGACGACAGCAAGATGACCACCAGCCCCAACAGGGCTATCGCCTGCATATGGAGCACGACGACATCAGCAAGGATGTCAGATTGGATAAACATCGCTGTGCGCAACCCGGCGACGAGAACCGAAGGAATCAGCACTGATACCATCCCCAGCAGTACCAGTGTACAGAGTTTGCCGGCGGCGTAGTCGAGTTTGGTGATCGGTTTGGAAAAATGCAGCTGCAGGGTGCGGTGGCGCAAATCGTCGGAGATAATCCCGCAGCCGCGAGCAACAAAGACCAGTGCCAGGCTGAAAAACTGGATGCGCACGAAGGCGTTGAGCCAGCCCTCGCCGGCGCCTGTATCCGGCAGAGCCGCCTCGCCGATGACGAGGAGTCCGAAGATCACCGGCACCAACCAGACGGCAAAAATCGTCAGTTTGGCGCGCCAAAAGCCCCAGTAGGTGCGGAACCCAGCCCAGCCGATAACGGCCCAGGCGTAGCCCTTTCGGAGCGGACCGTCGTAGCGATCGTAGGATTGGTCGCGGATGGCCATGAAAACCTCAATTCATCGAGACAGGCGCCGGACGACGAAAGCGTCGTCGAGGCCACCATCTATTCGAGCGTCGCACTGCTGGGAGAGGCGCCGGAGTTGTCCAGAAGCTGCAAAAAGGCGGCCTCCAGTGTCAGTTGTTCGGGCATGATGTGGCGCAACTGGATGTCGCGCTCGACAGCCAGGCGCAGAATGTCGTCGATCGACTGGTCGACGTGGAGACGAATGGCGATGCGGTCGCCCTCGGCGGAGACCTCGAAGTTTTCGTCGTTTAAGGCGTCGATCAGCGCGTCGTCGTCGAGGTGGGTCTGGACTTCGACGATGTGGCCGTCGCTTTGTTGGAGTCCCGAAATCGGACCGGAGTGGATCAAGCGACCTTCGTTGAGCATGATAACGCTGTCGCAGACCCGCTCGACATCGGGGAGCAAATGGGTCGACAAGACGACGTGGATGTCGCGGGCCAAAATATCCTCCACGAGTTCCAGCATTTCGTCGCGGCCCTGCGGATCGAGTCCGCTGGTCGGTTCGTCCAAGAGAAGGAGTTTTGGGCCGTGGACGATGGCCTGGGCGAGCTTGGCGCGTTGTTTCATGCCCTTCGAAAAGTCGCCGAGCGGTCGGTATCGGGCCTCTTCGAGACCGACGAAAAAAAGGACTTCGTGGGCCCTACGAAAGGCCTCCTTGCGGGGCATGCCGGATAATTGGCCGTTGTAGCTGACCCAGTCGACGGCACTCATATAGGGGACAAAGCAGGTATCCTCGGGCATGTACCCGACCGCGCGACGGATCGCCTGCGCGTTGTCATCGACGCCCATCCCCAGAACCTCGGCGCTGCCGCTGTTGAGCGGCAGCAACCCGAGAAGGACTTTGAGCAGTGTCGATTTCCCGGCTCCGTTCGGTCCGAGCAGACCAATGGCATCGGCGTCCATCTCAAGGCTGATGCCGTCGAGGGCCGTCAGGCGGTCGAATTTCTTGCGCAGATTCTGGAGGCGAAACAGCACGTCGTAAAGTCCCCCGTTACGGGTGGCGATTACTGAACGGTATAGATGTAGACGATGAGCATGGCGAGAATGAAAAACATCAGGCCCGTTCCGGCGATGAGCAAATAGATGATCAACCTGATGTTTTTGTTATCGCCGCTGGGCGCCGAGGTCGGTTGTTCGGCTGTCGCCGGCGGTGGGTCGGCGCGCCGGGTCGGCGTCGATTCCGAAGACTGGTGCGATGACGCATCGGCACTATCGGTGGCTGACGTCGGCGTATTCCCGGCGCCGGATTGGGCCGAAGTCGGACTGGTATCGAGGCTATCCGGTGCGTTTTCGAGGTCGACGGCGTTGTAGATGCCGGTCAATTCCATGCCGGGAACGTAGGCGCCCGGTCCCTCCAGTTCCTGTTCGCGGGCCAATTCCCGCTCTCTGGCGACCAGGGCCTCAAAAAACTCCATGCCGTCCTGAAAGCGGTCGTCCGGATCTTTGGCCATCGCCTTTTGGATAATATTATCCATCGTTGGGCTGACGCGGTCCGGGGCGATCGACGACGGCTTCGGAGGTTCGTCGAAGACGTGAGACTTGAGGATCTTGACCGGCTGGCGGGATTCAAAGGGCAGGCGGCCGGTCATCATCTCAAAGAGCATGCACCCCAGGCTGTACAGGTCGGTACGTCCGTCGAGGTCGTGGGCCTGGGCCTGTTCGGGGGATAGATACTCCGGGGTCCCGTAGACGACGCCGGCCTTGGTCAGTTTTTGCTGTTCTTTGGAGCTGTCCGGTTGTTTGAGCTTGGCGATGCCGAAATCGAGGATCTTGGTGAAATCGTCTTCGCCACGCCACTCTGTCAACAGTACATTGTCGGGCTTGAGATCGCGGTGGATAATGCCGAAGTCGTGGGCCTCCGACAGGGCACTGCACATCTGCTTCATGATTTTGATAGCCCGCATCTCGTCGACCATCCCGCGGTCCAGAATGTTGCGCAGCGGGGTGCCATCGACGTATTCCATCGCCAGATACAGCAGACCGTTGTCGGTGCGCCCGAAGACAAAGACGCGGATAATGTTGGGATGGGTCAGCATGGAGACGACTCGAGCTTCGCGGTGGAAGCGCTTGACCATTTCGTCGTCTTCAGCCGAATCCTCATGAAGAACTTTGACGGCGATTTTTTGGTCGATTGTCGCCTGTTGGGCAAGATAGACAGAACCCATACCGCCTTCGCCGAGTTTGTCGACGATGGTGTACTCGCCGAAGAGTTGCTGTCCGAGCAGATTGGAAGTGTCCATGGGCGGCTCGCTCTTGGCGGCGGGAGGCGGTGTGTTGGTATTGCTACTGTGGCTGGTGAGGTCCGGCGGTGAGTCCTGGAGTGTCGTCGATGGAGACTGCTGTCGTTGGGCATCACTCGGGGAGTGCGCATCGGGGTCGGCCGATGGGTACTCCTCGATCGTCTCTGCTGTCGCCAGGTCGTCGTCGGGCGCCGGCGACGGACTCGGTGTGGTGGATGATGCCGGTTGATCGGTAGCGCTATCCGACGTACCGCTTCGCTCGACGAGGGCCTTGCCGTCGTCGGGGCAAAAAAGCGTGCTATCCGGGAATTCCCGGTTGCATTTCGGGCAAATCCGCATTCGACACTCCATTTGATCGGCGCTGGCGCAATGTCGACAACACGGGTTGAACGTCGCGTTGTGTTGCGTCGCTCGCCGGGCCCGCGGTATCGCTCAACGACCGGGGCAAGCGAGGTCGGTCAACGCGACGCGTCATGAAAACCATACAATCGACGTTCTATATCACAGATTCCGGTGTCGTCACAACGAAGTGATCGGGAGCTTCATTAAAGGATGATCGGCGCCCGCCGAGTTGTTGAATGTTCCCGTCGTAGCGCAGCAAATATTCGGCAGCTTTCAAGCTATACGCAAATGGGCGAATAGGCCGTGAACGAGCAGGACAAACAGACCATACGAACGGCGATCTCGAAGCGGGCCGGTGAGCTGGGCTTTGAAGCGGTGTCGTTTGTATCGGCCGACAAATTATCGACGGAGCGCGCCTACCAGGAGTGGCTCAGCGAGGGACGCCACGCCAGCATGGGATACATGGAGAACCACCAGCATCTTCGCGTCGACCCGGCGAAAATGGAGCCCGGCACCAAGTCAGTGGTGGTGATGTTGACGAATTATCGACAGCCCGTCGATCTGCTGGACGGGGGGTTGCGCATCGCGCGCTACGCCCAGGGCGACGACTATCACGACGAGTTGTGGGAGCGCATGCGCACACTGGCGGCATTCATTCATGCCGAGACCGGTGTCGAGGTGGCGACGCGGCCGGCCGTCGACACCGCTCCTTTGTTAGAGCGCGATTTGGCGCGCAGCGCCGGTGTCGGCTGGGTCGGCAAAAATGCGATGCTCATCCGTCAGGGGCTCGGGTCCTATACATTTATCTCCGAGGTGCTCGTCGACATCGACCTCGGCACCGACCCGCAGGAGGCACCGGATCGATGCGGCACGTGCAGCCGATGCATCGATGCCTGTCCCACCGGCGCGATCACGGCGCCAAGGGTTATCGATGCTCGGCGCTGCATCTCCTTTTTGACCATTGAATTGCGAGGTCCGATTCCACGGCATCTCAGACCGATGATCGGCGATCACCTATTTGGCTGTGACATCTGCCAGGATGTCTGCCCCTGGAATCGCGATGCCCCGGTCAGCGACGATCCGAGCCATCAGACCCGGCCGGTGCTCCGCGAGTTAGAGCCCATGGATCTGCTGGGATTCGATATCCAGCGCTACGCCGAAGTATTTCAGAAGTCGGCGATGCGCCGCGCGAAATTGCGGGGCCTGAAGCGCAACGCGGCAGTGGTTATCGGAAATACCGGAAGCAGCGCCGATGCAGAGCCACTTCTGGAGCATTTGATCGACGAGGAGCACGAATTGGTACGGGGCCACATCGCCTGGGCTGTCGGGCGCCTCGGCAGTGACGACGAATTGGGATTGCTGCGCGATTTCCTGGACGCCGAAAAAGAACCCTTCGTCCGCGAGGAGTTGCAATGGGCCATCGACAATATTGAACAGCGACTCCAGAATTAAATAGGCGTTCGAGTTAGTCGATCACTTTGGAGATACGGAATCGACAGAAAATGGCCTCCGAGACATGGTGCCAATGGACCTTAAACCGTTCGGAGTACTGGGGCCCCCAGTCGGCGCTATGTTACCAAACTGATTCACCACCGGCATAAAACCGGTGGGGTCTTGCGATCCACGGCGGCCCCAGCCGGCGCTATGTTACCAAACTGATTCACCACCGGCATAAAACCGTTGGGGGCTTGCGGACGACGGCGGTCCCAGCCGGCGCTATGTTACCAAACTGATTCACCACCGGCATAAAACCGGTGGGGTCTTGCGGACGACGGCGGTCCCAGCCGGCGCTATGTTACCAAACTGATTCACCACCGGCATAAAACCGGTGGGGTCTTGCGATCCACGGCGGCCCCAGCCGGCCTTGAGCCGGTGGGGAGGAAAGTTTGAGAACATACCACCGCACGTCGTGACAACTGCTACCGTCACCTTCGGCTCAAGGCATTATAATTAACCTGCAAGTGTTGGACTATCTCGATCAGCTATTTAAGCGCTCAAGCTGGTCTGCCGTGAGTATTCGCCGATCTTGTGTCTGCTTTTTGGATCACTTTGGATTCGATCTGTGGAACTGTGGTTTTGAATTAGCGTCGGCGATCGGTACACTCCCCCAACGGGATGTACAACTTCGATTCGATACGCGGCATTTTTCCGGGAGAGCGCGGCTATGGGACGACAGCGACCGTTTCAATCGACGAGTCAGAAGGGCCTGAATTTTGACGCCATGCCCATGAAATTGTGGGCCAAAGCCAAAAAGCTCGGCGTCTGGGACCCCGCAGAGATCGATTTTTCGCAGGATCGAAGCGACTGGGAGGGCTTCGATGATAAACAGCGCGAGGTGTTGTTGCACCTCAGCTCGATGTTTATCGGTGGCGAGGAAGCCGTGACCCTCGATTTATTGCCCCTGATTCAGACGGTGGCCTCCGAGGGGCGGCTCGAAGAGGAGATGTTTCTGACATCCTTTCTGTGGGAGGAGGCCAAGCATGTAGAGGCATTTCGACGCTTTCTCAATGAGGTGGCCGTCGAGCACAGTGACTTGAGTCGCTTTCACGGAGAGAATTACCGGGCGATCTTCGAGGACGAGTTGCCGGGAGCGCTGCAACGGCTCCAGGAGGATACGTCGCCGGTTGCCCAGGCCGAAGCCTCGGTGACTTACAATATGATCGTCGAGGGCGTGCTCGCTGAGACCGGCTACGAAGCCTACTTCGAGATGCTGGAGCGCAATGAGGTGATGCCCGGAATGCGCCAGGTCGTCGGCAAACTCAAGCAAGATGAATCGCGGCACCTCGCCTACGGGGTCTATCTATTGTCGAGGCTCGTCGCAGAGCACGGCGATGAGGTCTGGGAGGCCATCGATGAGCGCATGAATGCCCTATTCCCACTGGCGCTGGGCATGGTCGATGAGGTCTTTGAGCCCTACGACCCGGTGCCATTCGGTCTCGAAAAAGAGCAATTCGTGGAATTTGCAACGTCCCAATTTCAGAAGCGGTATCAACGCATCAATCGCGCCAGAGATCAATCGCTGGAAGAAATCGTCGAGACGTGATAAAGGGCTCACTCTACCGTACCTGTTTCACGCTGATGCGAGAGGGACCATGAGCGATCCGAATCTGTATCGATTGGAGCGACCCGAAGAGCAGACGTTGCCCGTCGTGGTCGACGTCCCGCATGCCGGTGAATGGATTCCGGATGATGTCCGTAAGGACATGGTCATCGGTTCCAAGCAACTGCGTCGCGACCTCGACCTGTATGTCGACAAGTTGTGGGCATCGGCACCAGAGCTGGGGGCTACGCTTCTGGTCTCGAATGTCTCGCGATACGTCGTCGACCTAAATCGGGCCGATGACGATATCTCCCCGAAGACCGTCAAAGGCGGCAAGCGCATCGAAGAGGACGGGTACTACCAGGAACGCGGCGTGGTGTGGCGTCAGACCACCGGGAAAACCCCGGTGTTGTCAGAGCCCATGAGCCGCAGGGCCTTCAACAAACGGCTCGACCGCTTCTACTACCCGTATCACGAGACCCTCAAAGAAGAGATCGAACGGGTGCGCTCGGAGTTCGGATACTGCGTACTGATCGATGGCCACTCGATGCCGTCGACGGGGCGCAAGGGGCACAGCGATCCAGGGCGGCGAAGAGCGGAGATCGTGCCCGGTGACGTCGACGGCGAATCCTGCGATCGAACGGTGCGTTGGATGGTCGAGGAACATTTTCGCGATGCCGGCCTCAGCGTCCGCTCCAACGAGCCCTACAAGGGTGGGTGGATCACCCGAAAGTGGGGTCGACCCGACAAGGGGCTGCACGCCATTCAGATCGAGGTGCGCCGCGACCTGTACATGAATGAGAGTAATTTTCGGATTCGCCGCGACGGGCTCGAGGAACTCGCCGGGGTCTGCGAAGAGTTGATCCCGCGCTGTGCGGAATTCGACGAGAAAGCACTGCGTCCGACGCGGGGCACGCGCTACTGATGGCGAGCGGCGTTTTTTCGGCATAAAAGTTCGGTGAGTGTGCTTCGGGCGCCTTCGTCGGCGCCATCGAGTTCGGTGACGCGGCGGGCGGCATCGATGGTGTCGTCGAGGTTGTTGCGAGACGGCGGACCTTCGAGCCGGGCCCGAAAGAAATCGGCCACTTCCGCGATGGGTGTCGGACAGACCAGTTGCCGGCGAATCCGTCTGCGAGACGGCGAATCACAGAGCATGTCGAATGCGCGATCGAGGAGTTGACGCGCCGAAACACCGGCAATGTCATCGGCATCGTGAACCCGGTCAGCGAGTTGTCGGTAGCGGCGCCGGATCGCCGGGTCGTGAGCCGACCAGTGAAGACCGAGAAATGAAAAGGGGGTTGTCCAATTTTGGAGCGCGCGGGGAGCGTCGACGACAAACTCCGCGGCCTGCAAGGCGGCGAGGAAACCGGCAATTTCGTCGACTGATGATGCGGTCTCCCGTGATAATTGTGTCACTGTCGGGAATTGAGCTCGCAATGCGGTGACGACCTTCTGGAGCTCGGAGGTCGGTGCGATGGTGGACGACGGACAGGGGATATCGGGTCGCATCGTAAGCCGTCGGTCCCGTGCGCTGGAATCGTCAATTTCGACGGGAGCCGTCGACGGTGGACGACGGTTGTTCGCTTCGCTGCACGGAAGATGGTGGGCCAATTCGACAGCTGCCAGTCGCCAGGACAGTGGCGGGGGATCAACTGTCATCGCCAGTTCTTCGCTTCTCAGGCAGTGCAGTGAACCGGAGAGGGCCAGTGGGGCCGTCGCCTTTGGGGTGTTGAGCACCAGTACCGCTGCATCACCGCCGTCGCTGTGGTCGCCGTCTTGCGGCGTCGGATCATCGATTCCGGGATTACGGGCGCGGATCTGAAGTGGGTGGCCGGCGAATAGCTGGTTCCACAGATAGCGCAGTGTCGACCGCGTAATGTCCACGGCCTGGTAGACCACCGGCGTCTTCGGACCGGTCACGTAGGGCCGGGCGATGATGTGGCCGGCCGGTTCTGAGTTGGCGATGGGCCGCGGCACGACATGCCCGGCGATCCCCGTATGGTCCAGATCCATGACTCCCCCCGGAGCGGATAAGTTGGTTGCTGCTGATATGGAATCTACTGAGACGGCACGCCCCAAATCTAAACGGCAGCCGTCAAATAGCCATCGACTGTTGCATCTGAGCGGCACCGATGCACAATTGGTCGCTCCATCGAAGGTGTCACAATGTGACCTGGTACTGCGCAGTCGGGACAGCAATGACGACTCATCATATCTACCTGGTTCCCGGGTTTTTCGGGTTCTCCAATCTCGGCGGGATCACCTACTTCCACCACGTTCGAGAAGCGCTGGAGGAGGAGTTTGAAAAGCGCGGGTACAATGCGGTGGCCCACGGAGTGTCGACATACCCGACGGCGTCGATTCGAAGCCGAACCCGACGTCTGGTCGAGCAGGTCGAGGAGTCGGCTGGAGATGACGGCCCGATCCATCTGATCGGGCACTCGACGGGGGGCCTGGATACGCGGATGATGGCCACGCCCAGAGTGGATGTCCAGACGGACGCCGACGTGGAGTCGCTGGCCGCGCGCACCCGCTCGGTGGTGACCGTTTCAACGCCTCACCTGGGCACGCCGTTGGCGTCGTTTTTTAACGGTATCTTTGGCCAACGGCTGTTGTGGGCATTGTCGCTGGGCACGATCTACACGCTTCGCTTCGGAAAATTGCCGCTTCGAGCTCTCTTTGGGTTGATGGGGGTATTGACGCGGATCGATCGAAAATTGGGGCTGGAAAACACCATTTTGGAGCAATTTTATCGGGAGTTATTTTCCGATTTCGGCCAGGAGCGCGGCGCCGAAATTAATGATTTTCTGGGGCATATCCGAAGCGATCAGAAGGCGGTTGGACAGTTGACGCCGGGGGCGATCGATCTCTTTGATGCATCCACCCAAGATCGCCCGTCGGCGCGCTATGGCTGTGTGCTGACGAAAGCGCCGGGCATCACACTCAAGGCGGCGACATCGGTGCGATTCGATATCTACTCCCACGCCTCTCACACCCTATTTCGGCTCATGCAGGCGCTTGCCACGCGGGGGAGTTCGTATTTCGATATTGCTCCAAAGCAGGAGTCGAAACTGGAGGATGCCTACGGCGAATTGCCCACGGCGCGATCGAACGACGGGGTAGTGCCGACGCTTTCCCAGCTTCGCGGGGATTTGATTCACGCCGCTCGCGCCGATCATCTCGACGTCTGCGGTCATTTTCGCGACCCGGACCACGATCCGCCACATATCGATTGGTTTGTCTCCGGCTCCGAGTTTCGCCGTCCTCAATTCGATGCGCTGTGGTCCGATGTCGCTGACTTTCTACTTCGCGAAGACCGATAGAATGGGGCGTAGGGTCCAGTTCCTCAGACTTGCAACGGACCGACCAGATCGATACCGTCTCCTGTTGGAGAGCGATTCGGACATCCAATTCCACGAATACCTGTCGACGAACACTTGGCCCCCACGGCGGGCGCCAACCTCAACAATAAGACCTCGGAAGGCACCCATGAGACGCATTGTATCGCTTGCAATTTGTTGCGCCATTGCGGCGCTTGGCTTTGGAATCGCAGCCTGTGGGCCTGGAATTGGGGAAACGGAAGCCCCGGAGTTGGAGGTCGATAATACGGAGATTGTCATCGAAGATATGTCGCCGGCCGACGATACCGATTCCGGATCGATTGGCGATGATATCTCGGTGACCAACGTCGGTCCCGGCGATCTCGAAATCACGAGCATCGAGTGGGTCGAAAAGCCGGAGCGCGTCGTTCCCTACTGGTCCGGCCCGGAGACCGAAAATGATCCGGAGTGTGATAGCGCCGATCATTGTTCGGGCGACGGCATCTGTCTCGGTGTCGCCAGTCAGTGCCGGGACCGTGGCTTTCGCGACCTGTCGGACACCTACGGTCAAGACGTCTCGTTTACCCAGGCCCTCGCCTTGCTGGGTTCCGACACCGCCGTCGAATGCCCCGAGGCCGACGGCGACGACCTTCCCGACAACTACTGCGGTGCCGTCGAGATCGAGACCAATGCCCAAAATGACGACGAAGACAACAATATCGACACCGGCAATGCCACCATCTATCTCGTCAGCGATGGGTCCAGTGGTCACTTCTCGTTGCCCAGTACCTTCATGGAGTACACCTTTGCGACGCCGGGTGTGACGGATACCAAGACGCTGGAGATCGAGAACCTGGCGGGATCTCCGCTGACCATCGACGAAGTCTTCATGAATGCCAGCGGCGGACAGGATGACTGGTTGGAGGCCGACCCACCGATGGAGGGACTGGAAATCGCCGGCAATACCACGGAATCCGTCGAGCTCAGTATGACGCCCCCGGAAGACGTCGACGATGACGATCTTGAAGCTTCGATCAGTGTGATCTTCGAAACCTCGTCGGTGACATCGGAGCAGGGGATGACCATCGATATTACGGCCGGCCCCGGAGAAGTGCCGCTGATCGACGTAGAGCCGCTGCAGATGTCCTTTGAAGACGACGAGCCACAGACGCTGACTGTTTCAAACTACGGCGGTGCCACGCTATCGCTAAGGGGCATGGAGATCCGTCCCGACGACGTCGAAGAGCATTACCGAATCACGAACGACGACGATGAGGTCGACAACTGGCTCGATGAAGATTCGCTCCCCACGATTAGCAGGGGATCGGAAGAGGAGCCGAGCACCGAGGAGTTCGAGGTCCATCTCGACGATCCGGAAGCGGAGACCACGGTTGGAGAGCTACGCATCAACCACAACGATAGCCTCTCCGATAATCTGTCGATGGTTTCACTTCTCGGCGCCTCGGCGGAGGTCGCCGTCGGAATCGTGGAGCCGACGCGCATCGACTTTCGATCCGACGGTGGGGATGAAGATATTCAGACCCGTCACATGGCGCTGACCAATACCGGCAATGCACCGCTGGACGTCACGGATGTAGATATGGAACTGGTGCCGGGGACGTCCGGTGAAGTCGACTGGTTTGACGTGGAGACTGTCGACGGCGAAAACTTGGCCGGCACCACGGTGCCCGCCGGCGGCATCCAGGAACTCGTCGCCAGCTACGAGCAGACCGACGATTCCGATCAGTTCGAGCCGAGTGTCAGTGTCGAGTTGTCCTCCAATCACGCCGGCCAGTCGGAGACCATGGAATTTACGATGGCGACGACGCAACTGGGTCAGCCGACCTTTGATATCGACTTGATGCCCGGTTTTTCCGACACCGCCGAAGTCGGGGTGCAGACGTCGTTTACCGTGACCGCCGACTCCGAGGATGCGCGCATCGACAGCGCTTCGTGGTACGTCCTGGAGCGGCCGGAAGGCAGTGAGGCGGTCATCGACGGCGCCGGCGAGCAGGTGTCGATGCTGCCCGATGTCGCCGGTACCTACCGGGTGGCAGTGATTGTCGATGATGAGAACAACAATCGACGCGAACTTCAGGAAATTCTGGAGTTCGAGGCCGTCGATTCGTGAGATGGGTTGCGGTGGTTGACACCTCCCCGGGGTCAACCTATATTCCGCCACCGGTCTTGCCGGTTGAATTTTTGTGTACCGACGGCGCCATCGACCGATGCAAATCGATCGCCGTCGGCATCGAGTAGTTGATCATTTTGAAACGAAGAGAATGACCCCTTCGACGGGCCACAGCCTCCCGGTTGGGGATGCCCATCGAATCTGACGGAGAACACCCAATGGCGGAAGTTTTTCAAAACGTGAACACGTTTTTTGTTGACGACCGAATCGAAGAGATGACGTCGTTCCCGGAGTGGGAAGCAGATAAGATTGAGAGATCGCGGCGCGAACTCGAGGAGTTATTCGAGAAGCGCGAAAATCTGCTGGAAGAGACCCCCGGTGAATTGGAGACGCAGTACTACTGGATCAGCTATGTGCTGCGGGCCCTCGGCTTTTGCGCGTCGGTCTCCGAACCGCCGCCCGGAGGGCTGGAGACCGAAGATCCGCGACCGGATTTTACGCTCTTCTATTCGGCGGAAGACTTTCGTCGGGCCGTCGCCCTTCGAGGACGACGCGAGTTTTTCGCAAGCGCCCTCGGCGTGATGCGCGTCCTTCCCTGGGGCTCGTCGCTCGACGAGTACGATATGGCCGATGACGACGAGGCGACCTACAGTCCGGCCTTTGATGTGGACCGTCATCTGCGCAACTCCGGAACGAACTGGGGTGTGTTGACCAACGGGCGGACTTGGCGGCTGTATCACCGCGAGTCGTCGGGCCTGATGGACACCTACTACGAGATCGACCTGGTGGAGGCCCTCAACTCCAACGAAGCCGAGGACTTCAAATTCTTCTGGCTGGTCTTCTCGCCGGAAGGCCTCGGCGGCTCGGAAGTCGGCGGCGCCATCGTCCAGCGTCTGCTCAACTGAATTTCGCCGGGGCGCTGTCCCCGGCATCCAGAGTACGACGGCTCAGCGCAACACAGGAGTCGTCATCAACGTCTTTTTGAAATGACCTCTAGAGGAGGTGAGAACCACTATGGCGAAACGTTCAGATGAACTCGGTCCGATCGAAGTTGAAGTTCGCGACAACAACGTCAACCGAGCGATCAACAAGCTCAAACGCGAGATCGGTCGTGAAGGTATTAGCCGCGAATTGAAACGGCGTCGCTTCTACGAAAAACCGAGTGTCGCCAAACGCCGCAAGCAGCGCGAAGCCGAACGGCGCCGTCGCAAAGAAGAGCGACGTCGCAAAAAACGCAAGCGCCGCCGTCGCAACCGCTGATTCAGTACTGCGATGCATTGTGCAGCGAACGCCGCCTCTCGGGGCGGCGTTCGCCGTTTCTTGTGCTGCTCTGGGAGACCACTCAGGGCCGGGGGCGGCGGGCGATAGGACGACGGCGCCCCCGGCAGGGGCATGCATGGGCAGGGTGCCGGTGGGGTTAGAAGCGACCTTCCATCCACAGGCCGCCGCCCAGGTGGTCGAAGCGAGGTGTCAGACGCCAACTCAGCGGGTTGTCATCGTTACCGTCACTGGTGTGTTGGTAGTAGTCGTAGCCGAGCCAGGCTCCACCGGCGACGCCCAGTATGGCACCGACGACATAGCCGGCGACGGCACCGGTGGCGTAATTTTGGCGCTGTTCAGTCAACTCCTGGACGCGGGAATCATCGCCGGCCGCCGAGGCTTCACTGCGTTCGTCGTCGATCGACGGGATCAAGAGCACATCGAAGACCGCTCCCGTGGCCGCGGCGGCGACGCCGCCTCCAATAAGGCCCAGAGCGATCGGATTGAGCTCAAAGGAGGCGTCGTCGACGGAGGGCGGCTCATCGACGGGATCGGTCTCGGCCGTCGGTTCCGATTCGTCGGCATCGGCGACGGCGTCATCGTCATCGCTTTCGTCGTCCTCCTCGAGGTTGGCGCGGATGTCGAGGCGTTCGGCGTCGGGACTGATTTCGAGTTCTGTGGTGTACGGTTTGTATCCGTCGCGCTCCAGGCGCACAGAGTAGGTGCCCGGGCTCATTCCGATGGCCTCGGTGGGCGTCAGGCCGATCGGTTCGTCGTCGATGTAGACATCGGCCAACTGGGGATGGCTTTCGAAGAATACTCGCCCGCCGAGTTCGTCGTGATACCCCTCGCAATCGTCGGCCTTTTCATCGAGCGCCGACTGCGCGCGGTCGACCAGGGCTGGATCTTCAGAGGGGTTGTCCAGAAAGGCCTCGTAGTAGGCCAATTCACTTTGGCAGTCGTCGAGTTCTTCGTAGGAGCGGGCAATATTGAGAAGGAGACGCGGATCGGATTCACTCCGTTCGGCGACGATCTGATATTCGATGGCGGCCCGGTAGTCGCCGTCGTTAAATGCCGATTGGGCATTGTCGATGAGGGCCTCAAAGGACATATCGAGGGCGGCCTCCTTGTCGATGGGAGATTCGGCGCTGGCCGTTGTGGCCACAGTCATTCCCAGGGCGACCACAAGGGCCAATAACGGTATCCGGTAGTTCACTGAAATCCTCCATCGCGAGAGGTGGCATGGTGATTGGACCCGTTGTTCGGTGGCCCAGTTCGTGGATGATGCGAGAACCCGGGTAGTGTCGGGGCTCGGATCGTCGTCGGTCTGTAATGTTGATCCGCCAACAGGGTAAATCCCTTCCGATCGGTCGGCAAGTAGAGCGCAGGTCATGGGAGACAGACGCCGCTTTCAAAGCCCGAGCATTGAGCCCGCTGTCGGCGCCGACGCTCCCCTGGCATCAGGGCTTCGCATTGGTTCGCAACAAGAGGATGTGATACACGGAATGACATCGGGGCATAGGTGCGTAAACTCTACGGCGAAGCGAGTATGGAGAGCTTACCTGAAATCGGCGACGTCATCGATGGCACCTACGAGTTGGTCAGTGTGCTGGGGACGGGTGGGTTTGGCGCCGTATACCGGGCGCGACAACTCAATATGGACCGCGATGTGGCGTTGAAAATGCTGGTCGCCAGTGGTCCGAAGCTCAAAGAGATGATCAAGCGGTTTCGCCGCGAAGTCATGGCGATTCGCAATCTCACCCATCCCAATACCGTCCGGGTCTACGATTTTCACGATGATCCCGATGGATTGCTGTACTACACCATGGAGGCCCTGGAGGGGCATACGCTCAAGGCCGAAGTAGATGAGCGGGGACCGATGTCGCCGCGACGACTCCGCCGGATCCTCCGCCAGGTTCTCAAGAGCCTGTCGGAGGCTCATTCCTACGGGATCGTTCACCGCGATCTGAAGCCGGCCAATATCATGTTGGTCGACATGCACGGCGAGGACGATTTTGTAAAAGTCCTGGATTTCGGGATCGCCAAGATGCTCGATGATCGCGGTGAGGACGGAGAGCAGATCGAACAATTGACGTCCGACGGCATTCTGGTGGGAACCCTTCGATATATGGCGCCAGAGCAGATCGCCGGCGAGAAGCTGGGAGCCCATACCGATCTATATGCGCTGGGACTGATCGCATTGGAGATGCTGACCGGCCAAAGCGTCTTTGCTGGCACGGGTCGCTGGGAAGTTCTCCAGCAGCAGATCAGTGATGAACCGGTGGAGATCCCGGAACCGGCCTGGAATTCGGGGCTGGGGCCAGTGATTGCTCGTTGCCTGCGAAAGAATCGGGACCGGCGATTCGGTGAAGCGAAGAGTGCACTGGAGATGCTCAACACCATCGATGAAGAGGCTCTCGACGATCGGCCGTTATTTATTCGCGACGTCGACGGAGAGATACGCCCGCGTCCCGACGATGGCCACCAACAGCGGGCGACGGTGCCGATCGAAGACAGTGATGAAGAGGCCTTCGAGGCGTTGAAGACGCAGGTCATGGATTCCACCCCCGGTGACGACAAGACGGAAGTCGTCGACCGTCCTCCACAGCTCGACGGAAGTGACGAGCCACCTGGGGAGCACACCGAAATTTCGGAATCCCCATTTGGCGATGCATCGGCGACGCTGGAGATGGATTCCGTCGCCGAAGAGGTCGACGAACAATCTGAAGAACTCGACGTGACGCCGGTGGACGCGCAGAGCGGCGATGAGCTGAATGAAGAGCGCGCGGGAGGCGGCCCGGACCGGGCCTCGGAACCGGCTGCGGAACCGCGCCCGATGACACCGGACGAAACCGGACTGTCGGCGGAGGATATTCAGACGTCGAGCGAGCCCGGTGGCGATGATGAACCGTTGAGCTGGGAAGATTCGGCAGACGATGATGGATCGGGGTCCACCGTGGTGGTGGCCGTTGCCGTGGTGGCCGTCGTGATCGGCGCCGTCGGTATCTGGCAATTTATCGGCGATGATGATGTCGACGACGAGGATCCCTACGGTGATGCTGTGGTACAGCAGGAGGAGTCACCGCCGGAGGTCGCCGCTGAAGAAGTCGAACCTCAGGCCGCTGACGAAGTCGAATCTCAGGTCGATGAGTCGGAGGAGGAAGACGACGAATCGCCTCACGAGGTGGAATTGGCGTTGGAAAACGACGATGTGGAGGCCGCCGTCATCGTCGACGGCGAGGAAGTGGGGCAGACGCCTCATACACTGAATATCGAAGAGGAATTCGAACTCCTTGTCGATGCCGAGGGGTACGAACCGCTCGAGGCGCGGGTCAACGAGCAGACGCCGTCGGAGGTAGAGGTCGAATTGCAGCCCGTCGATGACGGCGATGAAAGCGACGCCAGCGATGATGAGGCCATCGCAGAACGGGACGACGGCGAGAGCGACGAATCAGCTACCGGGGCACCATCGAGGCCATCCGGTGGCTCGCCGACCTCCGAGGAGACGCCGGAACCGACACCGGAACCCGTCGATGAGCAGCCGGGCGACGATGAAGACAGTGCCGGTGATGATGACGATAAGGACGCTGAAGACGAGCCGGATTCGGATATGGAATCCGATGACGACGGCGATGATGGGTGGGTCGATATTACGGATTCCGATGACGAGGACGACAGCGACGAACCGCCGGCCCAGGAGAGCGATGACGGCGATGGCGAAGATGTCCCGCTGTTCTAGAAGCGGTCAATGGGAGCGCGCCCTGAGCAAAGCGAAGAAGTACCGCTGGGGGGAGCGACCGAATACTGTTGGGGGCGCTGGGAGCAACACGACTCAGTAGTCTTGGGCTGCTCGGTCCGCTTTCTTTGACCGCTTCTTGGCATTGAGCAGCCGGGCGACCGAACGCGACGCCGATCAGCGCAGTATATCGACCAGATTGGCGTAGTCGTCGGTCCAGGATACCAATTCGTCAGGGGACTCCAGGCGTTCCCAGTCGTCGCTGTCGGCAATGGCGCCGACGGCGGCGTCGCTTCCGGCGATAACGACCCACTCCGACGAGTTGATGAAATAGTCGTAGAGTGGATCGGAATCGTCGACCTGGTGGCGCTGGATACGGGCTGCAATGCCCAGGTCGTCGGCGATTTGAGCCAGCGGGGCCTCCAAATTGAAATGGGGACTCGAGATGTGGATGGCGACTATGCCGTCGGGGCGAATCGCATGCAGGTACGACTCGACGGCCTCTCGCGTAAGAAGATGCAGAGGGATTGCCGAGGAACTGAAGGCGTCGACGACGACCAGTTCGTATTGGTTGTCGTCGGCAGCCTCGATCAGTTGGCGCCCGTCGCCGATGGTCACACGGCAATCCCCCGGGCAGTCGTGGAGATAGTCGAAGTAGGCCTCATCGTTGGCAATGGACGCCACGACGGGATCGATCTCGAAAAAGTCCATGCGCTGCTGGGGGGCGGTATAGCTGGCGATGGAGCCGGTGCCGAGTCCGATAGCGGCCACAGGATGGCGCGGGGGACGCTCGTTGAGGACTTCAAAGACCTCTCCCAGAGGTCCCTCGACGTAGTAGTACGTCAGCGGTATCTGGCGCAGATCCTGTGGGCGGGCCTGAGCGCCGTGGATCGTCTGTCCATGGTACAACACGTGGTAGTTTTGGTCGGCACTGACCTCGACGCGATGGGTGCCAAAAAAGCTCCGTTCCTGAAGCAATGCCGGTGACGAGGAGACCATCTTGACACCACTGACGATGGCCATAGCGGCGGCGATGGCGACGCCGGTTGTTCGCGGGAAGCGTATGGCGACGGCGGCGATGGCGAGCGCCAACACGGCCAACAGGGCGATGCCCCAGAGATCGTCGAAGTGGGCATTGTCGATGCCCAGGGCGATCCCGATACCGGCGGCGATCAGTGCGATGACCACCGTCCCGCGGATGGCGCGCCGGGTGTAGAGCGAAGCCGGGATGGCCAGCGCCGCCACCGCCAGTGTCAACGGTGTCTCCAAAAGCCGGTCGAATACCACGGGTGCCAGCAGCGCGTTGAACAGCCCCCCGAGGACGCCACCGACGGAGATCCAGCAATAAAACTCGGTCAGCGCCTCAGTGTGGGGGCGGTCTTCGGCCAAAAGCCCGTGAACGACAATACTCACTGCAAAGAGGACGCCCAGATAGGCGGCGGTGACGGCGAACAACGGGGCTCGGGCATCGGTTGCCACCAGCAGGCCGCCGACGACGAGCGCCGGTGCGATAGACCATTTGCAGAGTCCGTCGGGGACCCAAGACTGGCGTGAAAAGGCGAAAATAAATGACAGCAGATACAGCGCCAACGGGGGGAGCCAGAGTAGCGGAACCGGCGCGATTTCGGTGGTGATGCGGGTGGTCACCGCCAGCATCAGACTGGAGGGGATAAAGGCCCACGTCACCCAGCGGGCCCGTCGTTTCCAGCAGACCGGCCTTCCGCTGCGCGGTGGCATGGCCCCATCGTCGCCTTCGTCGTCTCGGGCTGGAGAACTCCACAGAACGGCGGCGCAAAGCGCGACGGCACTGCACAGCACCAGGTAGGCGACCGTCCACAGTGTTGCCTGGGCGTCGAGCCCGATATTCGGTTCGATGATCAATGGATAGGCGACCAGAGCCAACAGGCTGCCGGCGTTGCTGGCGGCGTACAGATGGTACGGGTCGGCGGCGTGGCGATGGTCGATCGTCGAAAACCACTTCTGGAGCAGCGGGGCACTGGTGGAAACGACGAAAAAGGGCCAGCCGACGCCGATTCCCAGCGCCGCAATAATCCACAGGATTGGTTGTTCGAGTGAGGTCGGATCGGTGGGGGCTTCAAAGGCAATGGGCAGAAATAAGAGCCCGACAAACATCACAACCAGGTGGAGCAGTGCCTGGCGACGGGTGCCGAGCCACCGGGTGGTGAGATGGGCGTAGATGTATCCCGCCAAAAGGAGGGCCTGAAAAAAGAGGAGCGCCGTATTCCAGACCGCCGGTGTTCCCCCGAGTACGGGCTGAATCATCCTGCCCACCATGGGCTGGACGACAAATAGCAGGGTGGAACTGGTCAAAAGCGTCAGGACATACGGCAGATAGCGCATGGGACGTCGCCGCCGAAAACGGAAGAAGACAGGTGGGAAGGAGTCGACGTCAAGTGCTGCTTCGGAGTGCGGTCGCGCTTCGGAACATCGTCGTCTATCGATGGGTCAGAGCTGCGGGAGCGAATTGCGAAGACACGGGGACCTGAAGGGAGTGAGCACCGAGGCGCGGAGGGTTAGGCGCATTCGGTACAACGGCCCTTTAAAAAGACCTCGTCGACTTCACCGACGAGTCCGGAACTCGTTTCCCCTTCCTCAAAGGAGAGTCCGACGGGCTCCAGGCACGAAACCTCACCGCAATCGGTGCACACAAAGTGAGAGTGATCATCGTCATCGTCTTCGTGGCTTCGAAACTCGAAGCGCCAGACGTGATCGCCGAGGTCGAGTCGCTGGAGCAAGCCGGCCTCGGTGAGATCCGTGAGATTGCGGTAGATCGTGGCCTGGTCGTGTCCTTCGGGGACCAGGTCTTCGGAGATATCGGCGTGACTGCGGGGCGCCGAACAGCCGATGAGATATTCGAGCACCGTCGAGCGCGACGAGGTGCAGCGCAATCCCGCTTCCCGGATCATCTCTCGGATTTCATCGGAATCGTAGGTGTTACCCATTCGAAACGCTCCTGCAAGGTGGGTGAGATACATTGCCCAGGCCCGTGATTTTATCACGTCCGTGAGTCCAGATGCAATTGAACTGCGCTACACAATGGCGCCCCCTACCGTTAATAAGGCTGGCGCCGTGCCGCGCATTCCCTCGACGGGTCGGTGGCGACGAAATTGGCGACGGCGCCAATGGGCAGTGTGGAGGCCGCCGTCGGCCGCTTACCAGGGCACGACATCGCCGTTCCACTCCTGAAAGGTCCCGGAGGTGTCACTGTCGGCATCATCGATGATCGTCAACATTGCGTCCACGCTGGTCTCGGTGTCGATAAGGGCATTGGGTCCGCCCATCCGCGTCTCGACCCAGCCGGGATGGATGACGAAGGCCACAATCCCGCGTTGTTGGAGATCGATGGCCATGGAGCGAGTCGCCATGTTGAGTGCGGCCTTCGAGATGCGGTAGGCGTAAGAGCCGCCGCTTTCATTGTCGGCGACGGAGCCCATTTTGGAGGTGACGTTGACAATTTTTGGTTGCTCGGTGCGCTCGAGGGCCGGCAATACGGCGCGACTGACGCGCAGTGGGCCCAGCGTATTGACGTCGACGCTGTCAAAGACGGCCCGTTCGTCGAGCTCTTCGAATGAGCCGGAGCCGATCATGGTCCCGGCATTGTTGATGAGGACGTCGATTGCTTGCGATGAAACGCGGTCTGCCAGGTCGTCGATGGTCGTCTCGTCGGTGACGTCGAGCTGGACCACCTGGAGTCGATCGCCGTGGTCATCGGCGAGTTGTTGAAGTTGATCGGCCTCCTCGGGCTGACGGGCGGTGGCCATGACCACATCGCCGCGCTTGAGAAGTTGAGTTGTAAATTCGAGTCCTATTCCGCGGTTGGCGCCGGTGACAAGGTATTTCATAAAAGGTTCCTGTAGGGAGCGAGGGGTAAGGCGTGTGGTTTCGGTGGTCGTTGTGGTGACGCTCATCGTTGCCGGAGATGTCGCCGCATCAGAAGACGACGGCGACGCCGACGACATCACCATCATTACCGGCGCACCGGCTCTCGACGAAAGGGCCTCGGAGTCGCGCATGGATCGATCGGCGATCGACTCCGTGCGCGCCGAAAGCGCCCAGGACCTACTTCGGAGCCTGCCGGGGATCCAACTTTCGCAGCACGGAAGCGAGGGCAAGGCGGCGCAGTTTTTCTTGCGTGGATTTGACGCCTCCCACGGAACGGATGTGGCGCTATCGGTCGACGGGATGCCACTGAATGAACCGTCGCACATCCACGGTCACGGGTATGCCGACAGCGGACTGGTGATCCCGGAGGCCATCTCGGCGATCCGATTTCGCAAGGGCGTCTTCGGACTCGATCAGGGCAATCTGGCGACGGCCGGTGATATCTCCTATCAACTCGGTGTTCCCGAACCCTGGCGCGGTACGGAGGCCGGCGTGGAGAGTGGATGGCCGGCCCGCGGTCGACTGTGGGGGTACGTGGCTCCGGAGGGCGGTGCCGAAGAGGACGTATTGGCCGCCGAATTGGTATTCGATCAGGGGGCCTATGAAAATCGAGAGACCCGCCGCGGCGGTCTGATCGGTCAGCAAACCGTCGGCGACTGGCGGATCCGCGGCGCCATTCAGTCCGCGGAGTTCGGACTTCCCGGCGCTCTGGAGGCAGCGTCGATACAGTCCGGCGACTTCGATCGCAGCCACAGCCACAGCCCCGAGACCGGGGGCGAACAACGCCAGTTGTGGCTCGGCGGTGTGCGCGACGCTTCGACGGGAGACTGGTCACATCGGACGGCGGTCGATATTCGCGCTCGACAATTCGATGCCACGGAAAACTTCACGGGTTATCTCACCGACGACGAAGTTGGCGACGATCGGCGGGAATTTCAGCGCTCGGCGATGGGCATTGTCGACCACCGAACGCGCTTCGATGTGGCGCCGGATTGGAACGCCGTCGTCTACGGCGGCGTCCAACTCGACATCCTTCGTCAATTCGAAGATGCCGTCGACGGCTCCGGCAACGCGTTGAGCCGCAATCGCGGCGGCACCGGATATCAGGGCAATACGTGGGTCGCCCCCGGCGTGGAGGCCTTTGTCGGGGACGGGTTCGATATCGAGGCCGGTGTGCGCCTGGAGGCGATGGGATTTGACTACCGCGATGACGAGGCCCTGGGGGGCGAGCGGGGCCGTGATCTACTGGGGATTGTCGCCCCACGGGCCACGGGCCGGTGGTACGTCGGTGATGACTGGACGATGACCGTCGGCGTCGGTCGCGGTTTTCGAGGACCGGAGGCACGAGTGTTTGCCGGAGAACTCGATGATGTCGACGATGTTGGGCTCGATGGAGCGGCTGCCGAACCGACGGTGACCACCGTCGATGGCAGCGAAGTCGGGGTGATCGTTGAGCCGGGACGGAACCTGAAGGTTTCGGCGACGGCCTTCGGCTATTTTTCGGGATCGGAGTACGTCTACGACCACGTCTCTCGAAGCCACGTCGATCTGGGGGCGACGCGCCGGCTGGGAGCGGAGGTCGACACCCATCTGCATATCGGTGAACACCTGGCGCTGCGAGGCCATCTCTCGGCGGTGGACGGTCGGTTCACCGACAGCGGCGATGCCATCCCCTTCGTTCCGCCCATCGAAGCCGGCTTGTCAGCTGTTGGCCGGTGGTCGTCGGGACTTTTCGGCGGGGCCCAGTGGCGTGGAATATCCGGCCGACCGCTTCCCTTCGGTGCCCGGGCCGGCGGGTGGAGTCTGGTCGACGCCCATATCGGCTGGAGACTGCGAGGCTGGCAATTTCGGCTCGATATCGCCAATGTATTCGACGCCCAGTGGAATGAAGGTGCGTACCACTATGCCTCCCATTTCGATCGCAGCGAGCCCCGCACCGGATTGCCATCGACCCATGTCGTTCCCGGCCATCCGCGCTTGTTTCGCGTTCAGGTGTCACATCGCTGGTAATTGCTGCGTGGAATCGAAGAGCCCGTCGAGGAATCTTTCATGATGCAATGTCGAACGACATGGTACTCGTTGGCGACGACCGTCGCGGTGGCGCTAGCGCTGGTATGGCTCGGTCTCGCGGCGTGCCAGGAGTCGGAAGAGGCCCCGCGTCACGAAATTCCCGTCGTCGCCGACGGCGGCAGTCTGGACAGCGTCGATACCGATCGCGGATGGACCGTGGAATTTGATGCCGTCGAAATGAGACTGCGCGACCTGGAATTTACCGTCGGAGGGGAGACCCACGATGATTCCGAGGTGGCCTGGCGCCGAGTCTACCGGACATTGGTGCCGACGGCCGTTGCTCATCCCAACCACTCGGCTGGCGGTCAGGTCGGCGGAACCCTCGACGGACCCGTGGTCGCCCGCTTCGAGCCGGGTCAGACCGAGCCATTGGGGGTTGGGACCTTTCTGGAGGGAGACTACGCCGGATATGATTTGACGGTGGCCGCCGGAGCATCGAAAGATGATACGGAGAACGGACTCGACGCCGACTCGCTTATTCGCCTGGAAGCCACGGCATGGCGAGACGATACGGAGATTGCCTTTGTCGTCGACGTCAATGACATTGACACCACCACAATTTGGGGTGGGGCATTGTCGATGGGCATTCCCGACGAGGATATCAACGCCGTGGCCATCGAATTTTCGGGCCGCGATTCATGGTCGGATCGGACGATATTTGACGGGATCGATTTTTCGGAGTTCCAGGGCCAATCCGACGAGCCCGTCGAGATCGATGACACCGCCGTCGCCTATGCGCGCATTCGCTCTGCGGTGACGGCCCACGAGTACTACGGCGGGCGGCCCGTCATGGACCGCTGATGGTGCGGGCCCCGAGGGTTGCACTTTTCACTGCTGGCGAAATGGATACGCTACACACCGTTGTTCATGATATGATGACGGCGGTGCGATCACTTTTTTGTGCTTCTGGAGAATGGAATGGAAGGTCAGCGAATTCTGGTGGCTACAGACCTGTCGGATAATGCACGTCCGGCAGCCCGTGTCGGCGCCGAGTTTGGCAATGCATTCGGAATGGATGTGGAGGTGATGCATGTCTTCGATGCCACCGGTTACGACGGCGACAAAAAATACAAGATGTTTCGCAGCGAAGAACTCCGCGAGAAGGTGGAGCGCCGCGTCGTCGATTGGTACGAAGAGAGTGCGGACACCACTCCCGACACAGTGACCCTGGAGGTGGGCGGTCCGGACAGTGAATTGCGAGCGCGAGCCCAACAGGATGACATCGCTTGCCTGGTGTTGGCGATGTCCGGTCGCGGGGCATGGAATCGCTTGATTTTCGGGTCTACGGCACTGACCCTATCGGGACGGCCGCCGTGTACTTTGGCGATTGCCCACCCGGAGTATCACCGCGTCCAGCGCGAAATGACCATCGGCATGGGGACTGATTTTTCGGAGACCTCCGACGGTGCGCTTTTGGAGGCCAGTTGGCTGGCTCGAACATTCGACTCCTCGCTGCGGATTTGCCATGCCCATGCCCTTCCGTCATCGACGATTATTCGCCAGGGCGAATTGCCGCCGGGCGTGGAGCGCACGGAGGTCGTCGAATGGGCTCGCAATTCGATGGAGAAGTACACCGAGCGCCACCGCGAGGTTCTGGAAGGCCTGGATTGGAAGTCCAAAACCATCGCTGAGCCGCCGGTCGCCGGGCTACGGACCTTTGTCGAAAACCAGGGCATCGACTGGCTGGTACTGGGCCATCGACGCCCCGACCAGCGTCAGGGCGCAGCACCAGTCAAAGGTAAATGGGTGCAGCGAATGACCTGTTCGACATTGATTGTGCCGACCACACCGCGCGGTTGATGCCGCGTCGAGGTGTGCTGTCGGTGAGACGAAATTTGCTCTACAGACCAGTAGCAACTACATATGTCGGGGACTGACGGCCTCCGGGCTGCATTCCGACAATTTCCCACGATGTACGGTGGAGACCATGACAGAAACGTCGTTTAAAACGCTCAAGACACAGGCCGAAGACGTCTACAAACGCTACGAGGCTCATTTCGCCGGCAAGCCGCGGGCGACTCGAGATCTGGAATTGCTCGATGAACTCATCGAGGAATTGGACGGCATTATTGCGGCCGCCGAAAATTCGATGGCCGATGGTCGCGATCCGGCCATGGTTTCTCTTCTCGATATGGCAAAGCGGAACCGAAATAATTACCGCGAAGAGCGCCTCAAGGTCGTCGACGCCAAGGAAAACGGCCCGACCTCCGAACGAGCCAGTCGATTGGCCACCGAGGCCAATATGGAGTTCGGCCGCTACTACCGCCATTTCGCCGGTGAAAATCGAGCCACTCGCGACACCGGGTTGCTCACCGAGATCATCGTCGAATTGGAGCGGATCGAAAGCGATATGGAATCGCTTATCGACGACGAGGGCGAGTCGGGACTTCAATCCGACCTGGAAGTCGTTCGCGGCAATAAAGAGACCTACCGCGATGAATACCGGGCCATTGAGAGTGCCCAGCAGAGTGGAACCCCGGAAGAACAGGTCGACCTTCTGGCTCAGTTGGCCAATAACCAATTCGCCATCTACAGCGATCACTTTGCCGGCAAACCGAGACCGACGCGCCGGCCGGGGCTGCTGGAGCGCGTGATCAGCCAGCTCAAGCGAATCCACAAGCGCATGCACGGTCTTCAACAGGACGGCTTGGTTTCGGATGCCAACCGCCGTAACATGGATACGGTCTCGCAGAAGCTCGATGTCTACGAGTCGGAACTTCAGAGCATCCGTGATGCCCGCCAATCCGTCGATACCCGGCAGCTAGCCGGTGGTCTCGGCAGTCAGGCCAACGACATCATGGCCGACTATCGAGAGCACTTTGCCGGTGAAAATCGGCAGACGCGAGACCTCGACAAATTGAGTCTGATCTGCGATCGAATCGCCGAGATCGCCTATCAGATGCGAGCCATCGAGCGCGATGTCGAAGAGCCATTGGAAATGAATCAGAAAAATCTCGGCATTGTGCACGATTCGTGGAGTCTCTACGAATCTGAATACCGGAAAGTCGAACAAGCTCAGAGCGACGATTGATGCCTGGCGATGTGAGTCGCAGTCGCCACAAAAAGGATTTGGACATGTCATCCCCATGGTTACGCAGTGGTCGTTGGTTGGGTGTGTTGGTCGTATTCGGGGTCGCCCTCGGTTGTGGTGATCCGGAACCACCGGCGGAGAACGACCAGCAAAACGATAACAGTGCTCAAAACGACGCCAATCAAAACGACGACCCCGACGCCGGACAAAACGACAACGACGGGGAAGACACCAACGGCGACGACATCGACCCCGACCTGGGGGTCGATGGAGCCGACGACAATTGCCCGGCTATCGCCAATGCCGATCAGGCCGATCGAAGCCGCGACGGCATCGGCGATGCCTGTGCGAACTACCCCTATTTTCACGACCCCTCCAATCCCGTCTCCCGAGATGTGATTCCCGAAGAGGAGGGAGGCTCCAACGACAATTTCTTCGAGGCCCGCGAAAATTGGATGCTCGATACGCCCTATTCCGTCGAGGGAACGATCGAAGATCCCGGCGAGCGCGACTGGTATGCTCTGGAGGTCGATGAACCGACGACGGTGATGTTTCACCTCGAAGCTCCGAGCGAGACGTTGTGGCCGGCGCTGATTATTCGCGGAGATGATTTCACAACGCAAAACACCGGGTTTACAACGCCAGTAATTGCCGATGGTGAAGGGGAGTCGCTGGTCCGCGACGTCCACCTGCCACTGCCCGGGATCTATGTCTTTCAGGTCTCTGATTTCAACAACTTCACCACCACCGGTAGCGAGACCGGTGGAAGCGATTACGACTACCGGGTGTCGGTGAGCACACCACCGCTTCCCGAGGGATTGCCCGTCAGTTTGCCGATGCCGCGCCAGGTCGTGCCCTATGACAGCGGCGAGGCCCAGATCTTTTCGCTCGATGCCTCCGATGAAGATGCGCTGCGCATCGAGGCGACCGGCGCTCCCCAGAATCAATTTTCGATGCTCTTTCCATCGATCCAGGTACTCGACGGCGATACCGGCGAGGTGTTGGCCTATACCACGGAATCTCAGGTCGACACGGAGTCGATGCGCAATGAGTTGACCATCAAGGTCGGTGAACACGACAATATCGACGTGTTGGTCGAGGGACATCAGGTCCAGGGCGACAATGATATCGTCGTCGACATTGCCGGTATCGACAAACCGGAACACCAGAAGTCCGTCGACGATTCACGCCTGCTTCGAGAAGATCACCTGCTGTGGTTGCGTCCCGGCTCGGAGATCGACTCCATGATCGGGCCTCCGGTTCCCAGTACGGATACCGCGCTGGAAGCTGATGAAGATCGCTTTTTGCTGTACGCCAGACCCGGTGATTTTATCCGCGTCAACGCTGACCCCCACCCGGATAGTCAATTGGACCCGGAGTTGGGCCTGGGGCGTCTGAGCGGACTCGGTAATTTCATCGACTGGCACCTCGGCTTTGGGGCTTCGGAGTCCGAGCGAAGCAGTTCGGTCTCCGCACTGGTCAATACCGACAACTTGCTCGATTCCGTCATTCAGGTCACCCACGCTGGAAATGCCGATAGCGATTTGCCGGTGGGAGGCCCGGAATACAGCTACGAGCTCTCCGTGGAGCGCCTCGCCATCGACGATGAGGCTCAGGATATGGGCGGCGACTTTCCGATGACACTGCCCGTGACGCTCGACGCCGGCGAGCAGGCACTGTACGACTTCGACTTCCAGCCCGGCCACTACTACGAGATGGAGTACAGCGGAGGCGCCGGCCAGGATGTGGAATTCGTCGATCGCCACACCGGGGAACTGTACGACAGCACCACGTCGTCGACATCGTTTATGTATCGGCCCGACCGCAATGTGGTGGCCGGAATCCGCGACGACTCCGGGCAGCCAATCGTCGTCGATGACGAAGTGGAACTGGAGGTCTCGGAGGTAGATATCGCCCAGGAAATCGATCTTGACGGTGTCGTCGAGGACTCCATCGAAGGTGAGGGCGAAGACGAGATCTATCGATTTTCGGCGTCGGCCGGCGATGTCGTCGAGGCGCGCGTGACCTCCGATACGGGGCCGACCCCGGAGATCGAGTTGAGTGCCGATATCGAGGCGACGGATGTCGTCCACGACGATGAGCCGGCGATGGCGGCGGCCCGCGTCGATTCCGATACGGAAATGTTGGCCATTGTCTCCAATCCCACCGATATCGATAGTGATTACTCGCTGGGCGTTCATTCCGTCGATGTCGACCAACCGTCGGCACCCGCCGAGGCGACGGGTCAACTGGACGAACTGCGAGGCGCTTGGTGGCGCTTCGATGTCGATGAATACCAGCGCTACACCGTCAACGCCACGGGCCAGACAGAGCTCGGCGACCCACTGGAATACCGCGTCTTCGATGCCGATACGATGGAATGGGTCGGTTCACCTCAGGGGCCGTTTGGGGTCTTTGACGCCCGCGACATCGACGAGGTTTACGTCGCCGTTATCGACCCGCAGGGTCCGCTCGATTCGTCGACGGATTTTGGCGTCTCCGTAGCGCCAGTGGAGCCGACAATCTACGACGACGCCCAGACTGTGAGCTTCGATGACGGTCTGCGTCCGAAGGTCAGTGCTTTCGACAGTGACGCGGCGGGACTCGCTTCCCTCAGTGCCGCCGAAGAGCAGTCGGCAGCTGTCGAATTTCGCGATATGTCCTACCGATTGCTCCAGCGCGACGACGACACTGTCGCTTCCGCCAGCGGCGATAGCCAGCGCATCCGGGCGCTGATGTACCCGCGCGAGGCCGACGCCGACAGCTGGAGTGGTGAGTTTGCGATCGACGAGATCTTGGCCGACGAAGCAACACCGCTGGATGGCGATGAGGCCATGCCGTCGGAGCCGATGGCCATCGACGAGTTGCCCGCTGGATTCCGCGGCACTGTGGCGTCCGGCGACGGAGTTCGATCCTTTGGCGCCGAATTCGACGCCGGCGATCGCATCTCCGTATTCGCCGTTCCCGCCGGTGAGACGTCTCGAAGCGATATCGATCCCTGGCTCGATCTGGTGGATCCCGACGGCACCGTCGCGGCCTCCGACGACCACCGCGGAGAGGGCAACTTCCCGATGCTGTCTCAGGTCGAAGTCGATAATAGCGGAGACTGGGAGATCGATTTTGGAGTCGACACCGGAAGTGGGGATTTCGCCCTCTACGTGATTCGCCACTGAATCGGGCGTCGCGAAGCACAATCGGATGTGATGTCCGACGGCGTCGGCGGTGACGATTTCGGTAGCGCAGCGATGATGGCCAGGTGGTCATCAGTCGCTGCGTTCTACCTTTGAGGGAAGGTTGGATCGTCGGATCCTTTCTGTGGAGCACAGACGAGCGGAATCTCGGATATGACGCAACACCAATGGCGCGCGATTCGCTCGCAACTGCAGCGGGTGCTCGATACAGAAGCCAACGACCTGCATCGGCGCTTCGAGAGGCTCGACCGGGCCGTCGGCGATGGGACGTTGAATATCGGTGATGTCGCCGGGGGCATCGACCTCGATGAGCTTTCGACGGAGAGTGCCCGGCGTCTGGTGCGGCTTTGGGAGACCTTGTCAGAGCATCGAGCGGTCGGTCGTGACCCGGGGGCGGTGGCCGTGGCCAGCATCCTTGTGCGCCACGGTTCGTATCCGATGCGCAGGATCACCAAAGAGCCGGGCCTGGCGATCTGGTTGAGCCACACGCGCTGGCGCCGTGCCCCGATGCCGCGCGACGAACTCGCTGAGGAGTTGCGGGGCTATGTCGATGCCGCCCGGCTCGACGCCGGGTCGTTTGCGAAGCGCCAGTTCAAGGCGGTATTGAGACGGTTTCGCCACCGCCAATTGCTGCGCGTATTCTTGCGCGAAATTGAGGGGGCCTCCTTGCGCGATACGACGGCGGAAGTTGCCGACGTCGCCGAAGTCTGTCTGCAGGCGGCCCTCGACGAGACGGCCAGGCTGCTAGATGATCCGGCGATCGCAGGCGATATCTGCATCTTCGGGATGGGAAAACTGGGCGGTCGGGAGCTCAATTTCAGTTCCGATGTGGATCTCATTTTTGCGGCTTCTGATGACATCGTTGGTCCCCGGCGAAATCGGGCGCGGCGCGTGGTCCGCGACGTCGTCGACATATTCGATGACGTCACCGATGACGGACGGGTCTTTCGAGTCGACCTTCGGCTCCGCCCCGAGGGCAGTCGCGGGCGGCTGTTGCCGTCGAAATCGGGGCTCGTCGACTACTATCTCAACTGGGGTAGTACCTGGGAGCGCGGCGTCTGGCTCAAGGCGCGAGTCGTCGCCGGCAGCACGGCCATCGGCGACGAGATCCTGGAGCGGTTGGAGCCATTTTTATTTCGCCGTCACCTCGATTTTGATGCTCTCGATGAGCTTCGACGCATGAAGGAGATGATCGACGAGGAGTCGCGGGCCGATGACTTTGTCCACGCCCCGAAGCAGCGCCCGACCGATGGCGATAATCGGCAGAACGGGCGCTCGACGAGTCCCTTCAAATCCAGATTGCTCGACAAATTCGGCAGTTCTACGAAGGCGCCGTCGGCGACGGGCGAAGCGGTCCGCCCACGATCCGGTGTGGTCAACGGTGGTGACGGAGAGACCGGGACCTCCGGATGGGATGTCAAAATCGGCCGCGGTGGGATTCGCGAGATCGAGTTTTTTGTTCAGGCCCTCCAACTCGTGCACTGCGGAACGCGCCCCAATCTGCGGGTTCGCACGACACTCAGGGCTATCGATCGGCTGCTGTACGCCGGGTTGCTGTCCGCCGCCGAGCACGAGCAGTTGACCGGCGCTTACGACCTATTTCGCCGGCTTGAGCACCGCATACAGATGGAATCGGACCGTCAGACCCATCGGATCCCGAAGGGCGACACCGAATTTGCAGATCTGGCAGGTCGGATGGCCATGGCGCCCGCCCAACTGGGCGAGGTCATCGAGCGGGGCCGCGATGATGTGCGCTCGATGTTTGAACGGCTCTTCGAAGAGTCGCCGCGACACTCCGCGCGGGCCACCGTCGGCGAACGCCGGGAGGGGGCCCTGGAGCGGGTCGTCGGATTGGCGGCGGATCGGCTGCTCGATCAATCGGTGTTGCAACGACTTCGCGAAGCGGGCTTTAGCAGACCCCGTCAAGTCGCCGGTCAACTCCAGGTGCTTCGCCAAAAAGAACACGGCCCCTTTTCGGAGTCGCCGACCAGTGCCGATCCCCAGTTGGCTCGCTATCTATTGAGCGCGGTTCGCGATGCCCCCAGTCCGGAAGACGCATTGGGGCAGTTGGTCCGCTTTTCGACCTCCGTCGGCGATACACCGTCGATGTGGTCGATGCTCGCCGAAAATCCCCATGCGGCCCGGCTGTTGATTCATCTCTTCGGTTCCAGTCCGCCGATCGGGGGCCTGTTGGCAGAAGAGCCGGATCTCTTCGAACGCCTCATCTACGGCGGATCCGCCCAGGTAGTACGCCAGAGCAATGAACTGGAGGCCGAACTCCGGCGCCGGCTCTCGGCGGTCAACGACCGATCGCGACGGCTGGGGCGTATCCGGCGATTTCATCGCGAGGAGATCGTCCGGATTGCGCTGCACGAGGTCGCCGGGGCTGTCGAAATTGAGACCACCTGTCGGCAGTTGACGGAGTTGGCACAACTGGTCATCAGCGCCCTGTTTCGGGAGGTCGTCGCCGAGTATGCGGCGGCTCACGACGATGTTGAGCTCCGTGGAGAACCGGCGACATCGCTGGGGCTTAGCGTCGTGGCGCTGGGGAAACTCGGTGGCGGGGAAATGGGCTTTGGCAGTGATCTGGACGTCATATTTATCTACGACTCCAGTGCGGACTCGTCGCTCAACCACCAGTCGGCCACTCGCATTGCACGGCGACTGGTTCGCGCCATGTCGACGACCACGGCGCTCGGCGATCTCTACGAGGTGGATCTTCGACTCCGCCCATCGGGAACTCAGGGAACGCTGGTTGTGGGCTACAATGCCTGGCTCGATTACCACCGCCAGCGCGCCGAGTTTTGGGAGCGGCTGGCGCTGGTTCGAGCCCGTCCGCTGACCGGCTCAACAACGCTGCGACAGCAGATCGAAGAGGGACGACGCCGCCTGGCGTTCCAGCGAAAGGTGCCCCGTTCCGGTCGGGCTAAGGTCTTGGAGATGCGAGGAAAACTATTGGAGCGAACCAGTGGAGGGGCAGCTCGGTTTGACGTAAAATTCGACCGCGGAGGACTACTGGATGTTGAATTTTTGATTCAGTGGCTACAGTTGTGCCACGGCGTCGAGGCCTCGACCGTCGATCTGCGTTCGACCTTTGCGGTTCTGGAGGCCTGGAGTGAGGACAACACTCATGTGGAAGCCATCGAATTCGACGGGTTGCTCCGGGATTATCGAAGCCTTCGGCGCCTGGAGTGTCGGCTCGATATCAGTGGTGCCCGACGCGTGGTTCCCGACCAGGGCCCGGCGCGGCGGTCGCTGGCCCGTCAGATGGGCCACCAGGGCCGCGATGAGGACGAGCAATTTGGCGCGGAGTTGTCGGCGTTGCGATCACGGATCCACCGCATCTGGTGTCAGATCTTCGACATCGGCGATAGCGAGTTGTGAGCCGTTGTTACAGGGCGCTGCGGTTGGGGCGGCAGGTGCGGAGCTGCCGACTTGTTGCGGTGGTCGAGGCTGTGGTAGCCCTCGTCTAGACGACGATTTGAACGATGCCGTGGCCTCGGTGACGCGACCCGTCGGGGCTCTTTCGGCTTATCCTGCTTCGGAGGACTCGTGGATATCGAAACCGACAAAATCTGGTTGGATGGCGAACTCGTCGACTACGACGAGGCGAAAGTCCACGTGTTGACCCATACTCTGCACTACGGTCTCGGGGCCTTCGAGGGGATTCGCTGTTATCTGCAATCCGATGGCCAGCCGGCAGTATTTCGACTCGACGCCCATATCCGACGGCTGCTCGAGACCTGTCAGATCACGACCATCGATCCCCCCTTCGATCAGGATCGGCTCGAAAAGGCCTGTCTGGAGACGATTCGCGCCAACGAACTCGACGACTGCTATATCCGGCCCGTCGTCTTTTTGGGCCACGGGGAGATGGGACTGGGCGCCACGTCCAATGACGTGCGCGTCGCCATCATGACCTGGCCCTGGGGAGCCTATCTGGGGGACGAAGGACTGGAACACGGGATTCGCGCCAAGGTCGCCAGTTTCAACCGCCACCACGTCAATTCGTCGATGGTCAAAGGCAAGATCAACGGTCAGTACGTCAACAGTATCCTCGCCAAACGGGAGGTCATGAAGTCGGGTTATGACGAGGCCATTATGGTCGATACCGAGGGCTATATCTCGGAGGCCTCCGGGGAAAATATTTTTGTCGTCCGCGACGGAGAGATTTTCACGACGCCGATGGGAAGTTCCATTCTCAGCGGCATTACCCGTGATACGGTGGTGACGCTTGCCGAAGAGCGGGGCCACGAGATCATTGAACAGCGCTTTACCCGCGATTTTCTGTACGTCGCCGATGAAATCTTTATGACCGGCACTGCCGCCGAAGTCACGCCGGTGCGTGAAGTCGATGATCGCACGATTGGCGACGGGCGGCCGGGACCGGTGACCACGAGTCTTCAGAATGCCTATTTTGATGCCGTCAAAGGCCGCTCCGGAGACCATCCGGAGTGGCGCACGGTTGTGGAGTAGTCGAGGTAGCCCGCGTTGGGCCGTTGTTCAGAAGTGACGCCACCGATGGACGGAGTCGGTATGATGTTCGGGCTGCGCTCCTCGGTGTGCTGACGTGCAGTCGGTGGATGATGAATCGAATGCTACGGACGCAAATTTGCCCCGGCGGCCGACAGTCCGTGCCGACGCCGCCTTTTTTAGAGTGTTTACGAGATTTCGGGAGGATGTGATGGGACGATCAATTGATGAACTTGCAGAAATTATCGGCGACGATGCCGAGTCGTTGCTCAGCTACGAGGCGCAGGGGATCTCGAAGGACCGGTTGTATCTACCGGGTCCCGATTTCGTCGATCGCGTCGTCTCGGAGTCCGACCGGTCGCCGCGGGTGATGCGCAATCTCCAGGCGATTCTAAACCACGGTCGACTCGGCGGGACGGGCTATCTTTCGATCCTTCCTGTCGATCAAGGTATCGAGCATTCGGCCGGGGCATCATTTGCGCCGAATCCGGATTACTTCGACCCCCAGGAGATCCTGGAATTGGCCATCGAGGGTGGGTGTAACGCCGTGGCCTCCACGTTTGGCGTGCTCGGTTCGGTGGCCCGAAAATACGCCCATAAGATTCCCTTTGTGGTCAAGGTCAACCACAACGAGATGCTGTCGTATCCCAACGATTACGACCAGATTCTGTTTGGACGCCTCGAGCAGGCCCACGATATGGGAGCGGCGGCGGTGGGAGCGACGGTCTACTTCGGCTCCAAGGAGTCGAACCGCCAAATCCAGGAGATCGCCAAGCTCTTTAGCCGGGCCCATGAGATGGGAATGGCCACCATCCTGTGGTGTTACACGCGTCACGAGGCCTTTCGGACCGACGACCAAGACTACCACAGTTCGGCGGATCTGACCGGCCAGGCCAACCATCTCGGCGTGACGATGCACGCCGATATCATCAAACAGAAGATGGCCAAATGCAACGGCGGCTACCGGGCCGTCAAACACGAAGACGGAAGCTCCTTCGGGCGAACCGACGACGGCGTCTATGATGAATTGACCACGGACCATCCCATCGATCTGGTTCGTTACCAGGTCGCCAATTGCTATATGGGCCGCGCCGGGCTGATCAATAGCGGCGGCGCCAGCGGTGAAAATGACCGTCAGGCCGCCGTGCGCACTGCGGTCATCAACAAGCGCGCCGGAGGCATGGGCATGATCTCGGGGCGCAAGGCGTTTCAGAAATCCCGAAGTAAAGGGGTGGACGTGCTTCACGCCATCCAGGATGTCTACCTCTGTGACGACATCGATATTGCCTGATGAATGTCGGTCCGATGCAGATGGCCCGTCGCCATCGGTGGCGGCGGGCCAAAAGACCTCTGTGATGAAGGAGCAACCCGATGAATAAGCGTTCGATTGTCGCCCTGTGGATCGCCATTGCCGTGGCCCTGGGATGTGGCCCGCAGAATATCTTTGGCGATGTGATCGACGATGCCACCGGTCAGATCGGTGAACGGATCGCCGAGCGCGTCGTCAATGCCTATCTCGGCGATATCGGTCCCGCGATTATCGAGAGCTACTCCATCGGATTGATGCAGACGATGTTCTACCAGGCCGGCTATCACGGCGATCATCTGGAGTACGAACCGGGTGAATACACCATCTGGGTCAGTGAAGATTCGCCCTATGGCGAGACGATGGAGCGCGCCTTTTTGCACCGCCGCGATGATGGTTGGGAATGGTGGCGCCTGGAGGTCTTCGGCGAAGACCCGGATACCGATGACGAGGTCCATCTGATCATGGAAGCCCTCTTTGAGCCCGACGATGACCGGCGCTATATCCGCGAGATGTATGTACAGTATCCAGACGACGAAGAGCCCACCGAACTGGCAGTCCGCGAAGATGAGCAAGAGCGCTGGGCACTGCGTGCCGAAGAGTGGTCCGACCAAGAGCGCGAGCAGGCATTTGTCGATACCGTTGAGATCGAGGTCCCGGCCGGTCGCTTTGTCGCCGATCACTACACGGCGGATGCGCCGGAAGAAGACGATGTTCGCACCGACTGGTGGGAGACTGAACGCGAGGTTCCGGGCAGTGTCGTCAAGGTGCGACAGGCCGAACAGGGCGACGGCGAAGTCTTTCAGACCGTGGCGCTGGAGTCCTACGGAACGGGCGCTGACGAGTCGGTCCTCGGTGCCTTCTGAGAACTGGGCAAACGAGCGATGTTATCATCATTTTTAGCGAGTGGAGATTGCTGTGAATATTCTGGTTGGTACTGATTTTTCCGATTCCTCCCGTGCTGCTGCGCGGTGGGGAGCCTTTTTGGCAAATCAACTGGGTTCTGATCTGACGATGTCTCACGTCGTCGACCTGGCCTCCGGCGACAACGCATGGCGGGTGCTGGTCGAGACCCCCGATGAAATCGAACAATCGGCACTCAAGGAAGCCCAGAAGTCGTTGCGTGAGTTCTTGGAAGACACGGTTGCCGATATTCCAGACGATGTGGACTACCGGGCGGTGCTGGGCAATCCCATCGACGAGTTGCTCGAGGAAGCCAAAACGCTAGACGACCCGATCATCGTCGCCGGAACCCGCGGAAAGAGTCGTCTCCAGGAGATCTTTTTGGGGAGTACGGCCCGGCGTCTGGTCCGTCGCAGTGAATATCCGATTATTCTCGTGCCACCGGAGTCCGAAGTCAGCACTCCGGAGCGCCTCGTCGTTGGTGTCGATTTCTCGGAGCCCAGTCGAGAGGCGCTGCGGCGAGCGGCCATGATGGCGCGCACCTACGGGGCGACGCTGGATGTGGTCTACGGATATGTACTTCCGGAGGTCGCGACCTTTGACGGCTCGATGACCAATGCCAGCGAGACCTACGAGGAACTCGTGGAGGACAAGCGGCGTTCGCTGGAGCGAATGGTGCGCGAAGAAGGTGTGGAGGACGTCGTCGATCAGGTCTCTGCCGTCCAGAGCCCGCCGGCGCAGGCGTTGATTCAGACCGCCGACGAGCGAGATGCTCAGTTTATCTTCGTCGGAACCCACGGTCGCAAGGGCGTCAAGCGCTTCTTTCTGGGCAACACAGCCGAACGGGTTATGCGCAAGAGCTCGCGGCCCGTATTCGTCGTTCGTCCCGGACAGACGGAGCACGCCGACAGCGACGACGAGTAGGTGACGACGGGGCAACGCAAATTCGCGGCGTCGGAGGCTACAGGCCCCGGCGCCGTTTTTTTATCGCCCCAGCCAGGACCACCACACGGGCTCGAGGCTTCGTCCAAACCAGAACAGGCCGGAAAGGACCACCAGAACAATGGCCGATTGCAGCAATGCGCTGCGGTCGACTCCCTGTTTTCCCTTCATCCAGTAGGTGTACATCGCCCATAGCCCGATTCCAGCCGTCAGTAGTACACCGAGTCGGATCGCCGACTCCACCACGGGGCTCAACATCGGTGTATCGGCGGCGCCGAGCCCCATATTGACGACCCAGGCCGTGAGTCCCGTTGACAACACGGCAATCGCCTGACGGCCTGTGGGTGGATCACCGTCGGTAAATAGCGTCAGCAACGTGGCCACCAGCGGCCCTGTCAAAATCGCCGAAAACGGTATCAACCAGGGCGACAGGGCCGCCGATGGTTCTCGCCGCGAATTGGCCGAGGCCGTCGGGGCATCGTCGTCGAGCAGTTCGGGGCTGACGCCCTGAATCGACGTCGCTTCGCTCCACTGTCGCTCGACGTCTTCCTGATAGACATCGTCGCCGGTTTCGTTGGAATCTGTCACAATAATGGTGGGCGTGAGTTGGAAACGGGGAGGTCGAGACAACGATAATGGGGAGAACTATAACATCGAGGTGCGCCGGCGCGAAGTGGGGCGTGTATGTTGTCAAACTTTGCTCCCCAGCGGCGTGAAACCGCTGGGGCCGCTGCTGTTGTGCGCGAACACAGCGCCGGGAACGCGCCAGGGCCCGTCCCGTCGCGGAGATGTCATCGGCTCCAACACCGTGGTTTGTTGGAGCGCGGAGAGCTTCTCCGCAGTCGACGACGACAGGGCCCGAGTATGCGAGGGTCCAGGGAGGAGTCGACAAATTTGACATGCCATGATCCTCGCCGGAAGACACGCCGGTTGGCTTTGGCGGTATGAAGCTGCTGGAGCCGCCCCTCCGACCGTCGGCTGAACAGCGCCGACGCCCACCTCCTTTATGCTCGTACGAGTGCCAATCGAGCCGCTGGCGCAAATGCATCTCCGACGTAAATGCATCTCCGAGGTAGATGCATGGGGTAGTAATGGCGGGGGAAAGCGAGTTTTCGAGCGAAGATGACGGCAGTGTTGGCGCCGGGAGTTCGCTTGTACGCGTCCCGTCGCGGAGATGGCATCGGATCCATCGGCTCCGTTGGGTTCTGCCTGCGAGAAATTTATTCGTTGGACTCAGATTCATCGCGTGATTCCGAGTCATCATCGTCGTCAGAATCGTCGCTGTCACCTGGCACAATGGCGCCTCCGCGCTCCAGGACCGATTCTTTGTGGCAGGGTGTGGCGTTGTGCTGGGAGTAGTCCGGCGAGGGCGGATTGGCGGCGCTGGGTGACGAGAGAACCAAAATCGCCGCGACGGCCGTTGCCGCAATCCATGTGGTCTTGTCTGTGTTCATGGCGGCAGCTCGAAGCGTGTTGCGGGAATGATGTTCCGAGACAGTAAAAAAATACCAAATGCTTGGGGTTACCAAAACCGTATGGGAACTCACGAAGGGTCTGCCGAGTAGGGACCGTCGCTGGAGGGCTATAGATATCAATTCTCATTCGCGGTCTCTGGCGTCCGAACATCAGTGGATATTGCGAAGGTTCAAACGGCAGCGTCGTGTCGCCGAAACGGCAATCTATAACCTTCCATTCTTGACGTCGACGCCGCGGCGATTTATTCGTCTGCGGGAATGTGAGTGCCCACCGGGCGTTGTCCCCGTAATATTGTCGACGACTTGGATGAGATATGGCTGAAGAAACAAATGAAGAGACTGCATACCACGTCGAGCCCGAAGAGCTCGACGCCGATCGGGCTGCGCAGGTGCGCGACGAGGTTGGCGATGAAGCAATCGTGGAGATGCTTCGCAAAATGGTGCTGATTCGGCGCTTTGAAGAACACGCCGGGCGTTCGTATCAGCGCCAGAAAGTCAAGGGGTTTTGCCACCTGTACTCCGGGCAGGAGGCGATTGCTGTGGGCGCCGTCGAGGCTCGCAGCGATGATGATCTCATCGTCGGGCACTACCGCGACCACGGTCATGCGTTGGCGGTGGGCATGGAGCCGAAGGTGGTGATGTCGGAGCTATTCGGCAAAGAGACCGGGTGTGCCGGCGGCAAAGGCGGCTCGATGCACCTGTACGACGTCGAAAAGAATTTCATGGGTGGCTGGGGCATTGTCGGCGGACAGGTTCCGCTCGGCGGCGGCATGGCCTTTGCTCTGGACTACCGCGGTGACGAGGCGTGCTGTCTGGCGTTTTTGGGAGACGGTGCCATCCATCAGGGCGTGGTCCACGAGACATTGAATATGGCGAAAGTCTGGGGGCTTCCGCTGGTGGTGATCGTCGAGAATAATCAGTACGGAATGGGTACTGCCGTCGAACGCGTCAGTTCCACACCGAATCTGGAGAAAAAAGCGGAGAGCCATCAGGTCTTTAACAAAACGGTGGATGGCCAGGATGTCTTCCAGGTCTATGACGCCGTCAAACAAGCCCGTCAGCGCGCCATTGAAGACGGCGAGCCCAGCTGGCTTCACCTCAAGACCTATCGCTACTACGGCCACTCGATGACCGACCCGGCGACCTACCGTGGGAAAGACGAAGTCGAGGAAGAGCGCGATTTGCGCGACCCGATTGTGCGACTCCGCAACTGGGTGATCGACGAGGGAATCGTCGACCAAGACGAGATCGATTCCGTCGACGATGAAATGGACGACATCGTCAAAGAGGCGCTCGATTTTGCCGACGACGCCGACTTTCCGGACGCCTCAGAGCTGACGACGAATGTCTACGCCGACTGGCCGGCCGGAATCGACTGATTGCCGCGACGCGATGGCTACCGATTGACGACCCAGACTCAGGACCGAGACCAACATGCGAGAAATAGCTTTTCGAGAAGCCCTAAACGAAGCGCTGGCCGAAGAAATGCGCCAGGATGAAGATGTCTTTTTGATGGGCGAGGAAGTCGCCGAGTACAACGGAGCTTACAAGGTCAGCAAAGGCCTGCTCGACGAATTTGGACCGCGCCGCGTGGTCGATACGCCGATTACGGAGGCCGGTTTCGCCGGATTCGGTGTCGGCGCGGCGCTGGCGGGACTCAAACCGGTTGTGGAGATGATGACCTTTAACTTCGCGATTCTGGCACTCGACCAGATCGTCAATCACGCCGCCAAGGCGCGCTATATGTCCGATGGGCAACTGGCCTGTCCGCTGGTCGTTCGTGGAGCCGGCGGCGCCGGCGGGGCGTTGGCCGCTCAGCACTCCCAGGCGCTGGAGGCGCAATATGCCCACGTGCCGGGCTTGAAGGTGATGATGCCGGCGACGCCGCGCGACGCCAAAGGAATGCTCAAGACGGCGATCCGCGACCCGGACCCGGTGGTCTTTATCGAATCCGAGGTGTTGTACGGATTCGAGGGCGAAGTTCCCGACGAGGAGTACACCATCGACGTCGGCGAGGCCGACAAAAAGCGCGAGGGCGCCGATTGTACGGTCATCTCCTGGAGTCGCGCCTTTCACTACGCCGACCAGGCCGCCGAGATCATCAAGGAAGAGGAAGATATCGACGTCGACCTCATCGACTTGCGCACGGTTCGACCCTTCGATCGCGACATGGTTCGAGAATCGGTCAAAAAGACCAATCGCGTCGTCGTTGTCGAAGAGGGTTGGCCGTTTGCGTCGGTGGGTGCAAGCATCTCGGAGTGGATCTCTAGAGAGCTATTTGATTGGCTCGATGCCCCGGTCGGTCGGGTCCATCAGCGCGATGTTCCCATGCCCTACGCCTTTAATCTCGAGGAGCAGTCGCTACCGACCTCCGATGAGATTACGGAGGCCATTCGCGAGGCCTGCTACGTTGGTATTTGAATCGGTGATCGACGGTGGCACCCGGCGCCTGCGTTGTGGAGCAGTAGGGGCTGGTGCGACGGCACTTGTTGTGAATTTGAATTTTTGAATTGTCGAGGCAGTGATGGCAGATGTGATGGAGATGTTGGCGCTCAGTCCCACCATGGACGAGGGCGTGCTCGCCGAATGGAAAGTCGAAGAGGGCGACACCGTCGAAGAAGGGGAGGTCATCGCCGACGTCGAAACTGACAAAGCGACGATGGAGATGGAGTCCTTTCACGACGGCACGGTCCTGAAGCTATTGGTGGAAAGCGGTTCCACGGTAGAGGTCGGGGATCCGTTGATCATTATCGGTGAGGAAGGGGAAGATATCTCCGATGCCCTCGACGGATTTGACTCCGGGGGCGACACAGAGCCCGAAGACACTGCAGCATCGGAATCCGAACAGGACGACAGCGACGAGACGACCACCGATGAACCAGCGCGCGACGAGCCGGAAACCGGCGATGACGAACGCCGTCTCAAGGCCAGCCCGCTGGCGCGGCGCATGGCCGAGGACAAGGGGTTGAACCTGCGCGACATCGATGGCTCCGGTCCCGGCGGTCGAATTATCAAGCGCGACATTGAAGCCGCCGAAGAGGCGGAAACCGAAGCGCCGGCGCCCCCCGCACAGACCCCGAAGGCCGAATTGAGTGGCTCCGATGTCAGCTTTGTGCCCGGTGAGACGGAGTCGCTCAGCCAGATGCGCAAGACCATTGCCCGACGGCTCGTAGAAGTCTGGCAGACGACACCCCACTTTTATTTGACCCGCGAAATCGACATGGCTCCGCTGATGGAGCGGCGCGCCGAGATCAATGCACAGCTGGAGTCGGCGGAGGCAGATCTCAAAATTTCGGTCAACGATCTCATCGTCAAAGCCTCGGCGGCGGCACTGGAGGCCTATCCGGATATGAACGTCGCCTTTACCGACGACGGCCTATATCACTTCGACGAAGTCAACGTCGGGGTCGCCGTGGCTGTCGAAGAGGGATTGATCACGCCGACCGTTAAGGACGCCGACCAGAAGAGTGTCGGTTCCATCGCCCGCGAGATTCGCGAGATGGCCGGGCGCGCACGGGAGGGCAAATTGGCCCCCGAGGAATACAGCTCGCATACGTTTTCGGTCAGCAATCTGGGAATGTACGACATCGACGAATTCATGGCGGTGATCAATCCGCCGGACGCCGCGATTTTGGCCTGTGGGACCGTCCAGGAGAAACCGGTCGTCGAAGACGGCGAACTCGCCGTGGGCACGCGCATGAAGGTCAGTCTGGCCTGCGACCACCGCGCCGTCGATGGCGCCGTGGGCGCCGAATTCCTTCAGGAATTGGTGCGGCGACTGGAAAACCCGATGACACTTCTGGTGTGATCGCAAGCCCGGTGGCGCCGGTTAGCGACAGGTGGCGGCCGGGCAGTCTCCGCGAATGTCGCCGTAATCGGGCATCGACCGGGTCATATCGAGGGTGGAGTCACAGTGGGCCCGGGCGATGTCGGCGGCCTGATCGGCGTCGTCATCGTGGGTTCCCCAGCCGCAGAGCAAGTCATCAGAGCCGGGCGGGCAATCGGCCTGTCCGGAATCATCGACCGGGCAGATGCGCACGCACGAAAAACAGACCTCCTGGTCGTCCGGTACATCGGATAGGGCGTCGGGGTCGTCTCCCGGAGAAGTGCGCGCATCATCGAGGCGTTGCTCGGTCTCGGCCAGTTGTTCTTCCGTCTCGCTAAGCTGCTGGCGAGTAGTCGACAATTCGCTGTCGCGAGAGCTCAATTCGGCCTCCATCTGCTCGATCTCTCGCTCCAATTCGGTGATTTCATCCCGGAGTTGGTCAGTAGCCTCGGTGTCGTCGTCGCCATCGAAGACCGGTGGTTCGTCGGTTTCGTCGTCGGTCGCGGTGCCGATGCGACCCGACGGGTCGGCAGGGACGGCCTCCGAGGGAAGGGCGTGGTCGAAGAGCGGATCATCTTCATCATCCGAGGGGGGAGCACCGATAAATTGATCGTCGTCCTGCTCGGGTTCGGGGCCGCTGGAGCAGGCTGTTGTAACGAGACCCATGACGGCGACAAGCCCGGCCATCAGGCCAGAGATTTTGAGAAGCAGTGTTCGTCGGTACATCAGATCAGTGTTCCCGGGAAGAAGAAGCATCGCGAAAGGCCCACAGGTGACTGGCTGTAAAGTTGATGACCATCCCACAGCCGATGCCCGTCAAGACGCCGAGGCTGGGGGCGAGTTTGTAGCCCAGAGGCATCGGATCCAGGGGGACCCAGACAACGGTGAGGCTAATCCAGGCCGTCAGCAGTTGTACAGCCCCGGCACCGGAGGCGGTAATATAAAATTTCGTCAGGCGCTCAAACCAGTGGCGCAGCCCCCCTTTTCGGCGATCTCCCCAGGTCCAGAAGTCGTTGAGTAGGAAATTCGTAAAAACACTGACGACGAAACCGGCGGCGTTGGCGAGCACAAAGCGGGGATCGCCGGATAGAAGTCCGTCGAATACGGCGTAGTAGGCGACATTAAAGACGGCGAGGTTGACGAAGACGCCACTGAATCCGACGGCGCCGAATTTCAACAGCCGTGTATGATGGATGTGCAGCCAGTCGACGAGGTTTCGCAGAGCACTGTCTTCGGATTGATGAGAGGCCATGGGGCGGCCGGCGGTAGGTCGTGGATACTCATCGCATCGACCATCGTAGTAGGCCCGGGCCAGGACTTCAATAATTCTGGGATTAAATCGCCGTTATTTGCCGCGTTGTCGTCAGCGAATGGGGGCCGCGTTGCTCAATGAGCGACGAATACCGTCTGGTAGGGGCAGACGTACTGAAAGCCGAGCTTTTCATAGAGATGGCGTGCCGTCTTGTTGGCCCGATTGACATAGAGGTTCAGTCGAGGAAGGCCCTCGTCGAAGAGGGTCTGACAGATGTCGATCATCGCCCGGGTGCCCAGGCCCTGGTTGCGGTGGTCGGGATCGGTGTAGACACCGGAGATCTGGGCGCCCTGCGAACAGTGGGTGGAGATATCGGCCTTGAACACCAGACGCTGGTGGTCGTCGAACCACACAAAGGTGCGGCCCTTTTTGACGCGATGGCGCACGTGGCGTCGAAATGACGCGGAGTTGCGTTGTAGCGGGTCTTCAAGCGTCTCCTCGCGGTGCATGCGTGCACTGGCCAAAAAAATCGCGTCCAGCTCCGAGATTTGACCGCGTCGGACCCCGGAGGATCGATGGTCGGGGGCAGAAAACTGCTCGGGGAGCAGACGGTACATGCGCTGGTGTTGGATCAGTCGGGCATCGACGGGGATCTGGGTGTCGCGCCGGGAGTAGCTGCTCCAAAACGGGGTGACCGACCGGGGACGAGAGACCACGTGCCGAAAGCGCGTCTGTTGGCGCTGAAAGAGGTTCGCGAATTCGCGGGCGTAGTCCGGGTGGCGAGTATCGAGCATCAGCAAGCGGTTGGCGACGTTGAGAGCCACGGCGGACAGTTGCTGGCGGCCATCGAAGAATCCCCAGTAGGTAAAGCGATCGGGGCGCGTGGGCTCCACGTCGTTATTTTCGAGCCAGGAGAGTGCGAAGAGATTGGCATCGAGATCGTCGACGAGAAAGTCGCGCAGTGCAGTCCGTTCCCGGTTGCGAAGTCGGCGAGGTTGGGAGATGACCGGTTGTTTGCGATGTGAGATGGCCATGGGTCGGACACAGTCAGAGCGAAACGGGGGCGGCGGGTCAACGAGGCCGATAGAGTCAACATAAACAACACGACCCGCCGGCAAAGCCCGACGGGCCGAAGAAGAAGTCTCACACAGAGTCTGTACCCCTACACGGCCCGCCATTTAACTGAAATATACGTCTCGACGGCTGATGACGGCATCTTTCGGTCGTTCCTCCCTTGGAGTAGCGCTGCTACGCCTGCAGTCGGATCGACTCGAAATCTGCTCGCCATCATCTCGTCGGTGCCGCGTTTCAGTTAATTGTCGTCCCGTTTAGAAACCGCCCTCGAAGGGGTCACTTCCGTCGAGGTCAAGGTCGAGCCCATCGTCGTCGTCGTCCTCGGGTTCGGGCTCCGGCTCCGGTTCCGGCTGGGACGACGGGCTCGGCGATGGCGACGGCTGGGGGCTGGCGGCCGGTTCGTCGTCTTCTTCCTCTTCTTCCGGGATGGCCTGAAAGCCGAATTCGACCACCGAGGTCTGGGCTTCGGCCGGCGATAGTTCGGCTTTGGTATGGCTGGTGGTATCGGTCTGGTATCCGTCGGGAAGCACGAAAAATACGACGCCTGCGGCACCGGCGGCGACCAGTACCAGAAGGGTCAACACCAGTCCGGCGCTCGACGACGATTGCTCGACGGGTTGTTCGACGGTCTGACTGTCGGTTGCCCGTTGTTGCTGGGCCGCCGGTTGAGGGTGGGGCTGGGTCTGTTGCTGGCCTGTCGGCGGGCGCTGAGCCTCCGGCGGCGGTTGCTCCTGTTGAGGCTCCTGGGGTTCATCTTGCTCCGGAGGCTCCCAGTCGCCGCTTTCCTTGAGTTCTTCGCGGCGCAGGGCCTCCATCTTTTGAGTGCGCCGTTTCTCGACCTGTTGGAGGCGCTCCTTTTCCTGGTTGAGGCGCTTTTCAGCTTCCTGGCGCTTGCGACGGCGCTCTTCTTCTTTGCGCCGTTCCTCCTCTTGTTTGCGGGCCTCGATTTCGGCCTCGATGCGTTCCTGCTCTTGTTCGGCCTCTGTCGCCGTTTCGTCGAGAATCCCGGAGAGGAGTTCGTCGGCGTCGTCGTCACTTGCCCATTGCTGATTGCCCACGGGATGTCCTCGGATTGCCGAGAATAGCGAGTATTCTCGAATGTCATCAATTCAACGACCACCTTTCGATAGGTAGTATAGGGATCACAACTCAAAGCGACAACCACAGCGGGTCGGTGAGATGCATCGAAAGGTAACGGTTGATGCCGTCGATGGGAGTTTTGGTGGATGGGTCGGCCTGGCTAACCGACGCTCGATGAGTCGGGGCGGAGATGCTTTTTTCGCCGGTACAGGTCGCGCACGAAGGAATGGAGCAGGCCGCAGGCGTGGGGGCTTTCGCGGTGAATGTTTTCGGCGTGGGCCATGGCCTGTTCGAAGCTCTGCCCCGGTTTCTTGTAGTTTTTTAGGTAGTTGCGAAAGCGGTCCAGATTATCGGAGCGCGACAATTCGGGGTGAAATTGAGTGGCCACAATCGGTTTGTCGCGGACTCGGACAGCCTGGTATCGGCAGCGCTGACTGCTGGCAAGGTGAATCAATTCGTCGGAGAGTTCGACGGCACTGTCGTTGTGTCCCAGTTGAGCGTCGAATTGGGTTGGCAGTTCCCCGAATAGTGGATCGTCGTCGGCGGCGTCAGTCAACGTGATTTCAAAGGTGCCGAGCTCGGCGCGTTCATCGTCATTGTCGAGGCGTCCGCCCAGCGTCTGAACCAATCCCTGAAAGCCGAAGCACGATGCAAAGGTCGGAATCCCCTGTTCGACGATTTGCCCCATCAGGTCGAGGAAATCGCCGTGCCAGTCAAAACCGCCGTCGACGAGCGAAAAGTCGCCGCTCCCACCGATCATCAACGCGTCGTAGCCGTCAAAGCGGACGTCGTCGATATCGTCGGTGGCGATGTTGAAGACATTGAAATCGTCGGTGGATAGTTCACAGCGGTTCGAAAATGCCTTCAATTCGTGGTCGGCCATCGGGTCATCGGCCGCGCGAGCTTGAATAAGGAGGATGTTCAGGGGGGCGTCGGTCATTCACCTTCTCCGAAAGGCGCTACAGCACCGTATCGTGACGGACTCCAAGGGTCGCCAGTATAGCCGGTGATGGGACGAGGCGAAAGAGGGGTTATTGCTCGGAGACGGTGGTGCCAAAGTAGTCGAGAAACTCGCGGGTTTCGGAGGCCGCCCGGCGGTGGTGATGTTCGACGGGTTCGATATCGACGACAATATGGTCGAGGACGACGGCCTGCGACGGTTGATCGAGGCTGTCCAAGACTTCGTCGATGATGCCGGGGCGCTTCGTTTCGTAGAGTCGCACCAGGAGTCGGTCGTCGCCGGAGGCGATGCGCAGCGTGCGGTAGTTGTAGCCCGGCATCTCGACGGTATCGCGGGCCCGATCAATTTGCCAATTCTCGGTGCGCAGGGCGGTGATGATCCCGTCGAAGGTAAATGGCGAGTTGTCGGCCAATTCAAAGTCTTCATCGGCCGCGGGTTGCGGGTCGTCGATGTCGATATCGCCGGCCTGGTCGCCATCGCCGTGTTGGGGCGTTGCCACCTGGGTGGCCTCTTCTTCGTCGGCCGGCGCGTCATCGGTGACCGTCCAGACCACGACGGCGACGGCGCCGACCAATACGGTGGCGATGGCCCCGAGCATCAGTGGGCTGCGATCGGTGTTGGACGCCGCAGCACCGTTGGATGGGTCGGTTGGCGGAGGCCGGTGCCGATGCTCGGACGGTGGCGCCGGTTCGGTATTGGACGACCACTGCGTTGAGCTGGAGTCGGTGGGCTTTGTCGGTGGTGGAATAGGTGCGTCGTCGGCGTCGGGAATATCGAGCTCCAGTGATTCTTTGGGCTCTGGAATCGCCGGCGGTGCTGACCGGATAGGTGCCGGCTGCGGTGTCGCTTCCTTATCGTCGAAGTTATCGTCGAGAAGCGGGATCGAATCATCGCCGGTGTCGACGACATTGGGGTCGAAGACCTGACCGCTAGTTCCGAAGGGCGATTCGGAGACCAATTCCGGAAGATCATTGCGCTCGATCGTCGCACTCTGTTCGAGGGCGCGCCGCATGGCCGATGCATTCGAGAATCGCTTCTGCGGCGATTTGGAGACGGCGCGCTCCACGATCGTTCGCAAGTCGGCGTCCAAATCGGCACCGTCGGGGACTGTCCAGAGCGTATCATCGGTGGCATGGCCGATGCATTCCCGGATGTCGTTGGTGGGAACCATCTTGGTTCCCAGCAGGCACTCCCACAGAACGGCGCCGACGCCGTAGATATCGGTGGCCAGCGACAACCCGGCGCCGGTCAACTGTTCGGGAGCGGCGTAGCGCGGGGTTCCCAAAAAGAGTTTGGAGTCCGAGCTGGAGTCGGTCTCGGGCTCGCTTTGGAGGACCCGGGCGATGCCGAAATCGAGGACTTTGACCACGTCATCGCCCTTGAAATTGGTGGCCAGCATCACGTTGGCCGGTTTGAGGTCGCGATGTAAGATCTCCCGGTGGTGAGCTTCCTCGAGACTTCCCAGCACCTGCAAAAAGATGGTGACCGCACGGGCGGGGTCGATGGCGCCGTGGTCTTCGATCAGCTCCTGGAGGGTTGGGCCCTCGACGAATTCCATGACCAGAAAGGCGCGGCCGTCATCTTCGATGCCGAAGTCGAAGATCGTGATCGTATTGGGGTGTTGGAGTCGACTGACGAGTTGGGCTTCGCGCTCGAATCGTTCGGCCCGGCGCCGGCCGAGGCTGCTGTCGGCGTCGTCGTGCTGCGTCGGATCGAAGACCTTGATGGCCACCCGGCGATCCATGGCGGAGTGCAGCCCGCGATAGACCCGGCTAAAGCCGCCGCGACCGATGAGACCTTCGATCCGGTATTTCTCGCCGATGATCGAACCGCTTTCGAGCACGGAGTCAGGCATGATAGATCCTCTCGATGGTGCTGCGACAACAATTGAATATCGCTCCCCCTCGGGTCGTGAATGTGGCGGAGCTTGCCCGTTGTTTGGGGCGCACTGTAACATAGCAAACAGAGGCTATGAACCGCGTACCACACAGAGAGCAAGAGGGACCAAAGCGATGCCAGACGCCGGTGCTGTGGATTGCGTTGATGGCGCTGGGGGCGCTTTGGGGCTGCGCCTGGGGTGGGGCCTCGGTGACCGATGAGGTTTCGGAGTCGCCGAAGAGCGATGATACCGTCGGGATCGACGACGTAGGAGACGAGATGTGCGCCGGTGGCGATGACTCCTGTACGCAGATCGGCGAATTTTTGTGGGATGGAACACCTGTTCCCGACGACCGCGTGGAACTCGTGGAACTGCTGAAACGGCGATGCGACGACGGGCAGGGCGAGGCCTGTCATTTTCTGGGCTCGATGCATATCCGCGCCGAGGGCGTCGATGAGGACCGATCGCGAGCCCGTCAGCTCTTTCGACAGGGCTGCGAGCAGTCGGTGGGCCCGTCGTGTCGTATCGCCGGGTGGATGGCTTTTGACGGCCGGGGCGGCGAGCAAAATCCGACGCTGGCCCGCCTCATCTGGCAAGATGGTTGTACGGTCGGCGATGGTCCGTCGTGTCGCCGAACCGGTGGCATCTACCGCTACGGCCACGGCGTCGACGTCGATTTCGATCTGGCCGCGACGTACTTATTTCGGGGATGTGTCAGCGATGACCAGCGGGCCTGTGACGACCTGGACGACGGCTTCGATCTCGATATTGACGATGGCGATGATCAATCGGCGCTCGCCGATCGCATCGAATCCGTTTGTGACGATGGCCGCGCCATCGGCTGTGTGATGTTGGGCGCCATCTACGAGGATGGAGAGGGTCGGGGGCGCGACGTCGAACGGGCGCTGGAATTGTATGAACAGGGGTGCAACGGCGGTGATGGCTTCGGCTGTACGCTGCGAGCGATGGTGCTCGAGCGCGGTGTCGGCGGGGTGTATCGGAGGTACGCTGAGGCCATCGCGCTGTACGAAGAGGCCTGCCAGGCTGGAAATCGCCAGGCCTGCAACAGTCGCGGTGTCATGGTGCTGGAGGGACGGGGCCAATCGGAGGATCCGCAGGGCGCGCTGCAGTGGTTCCGGCGGGCCTGTGAGCTGGGTCACGGCCGGGGTTGTTTTAATGTGGGGTTGATGCGCGAGGGCGGCGAGCGAGTCGACGTCGACGAGCGCCAGGCCCACGTCTACCAGAGCATTGGCTGTCAGCAGGGCTACGGTCCCTCCTGCAATAGCCTGGCGTTTTTATACGAAGATGGCATCGGCGTTGAAGCCGACGAGCAGCGGGCGCTGGCGCACTTCGAGGACGCCTGCGAGCAGGGGTATGGAAAGGGCTGTTTTAACGTGGCCCTGGGCCACGAAGCCGGCGATGGGGACGACGGCGATCGACGGGCCGCCATCGAGGCCTACGACAGAGCCTGTGAGGCCGGCTATCAAAGAGGCTGCAATAATCTGGGTTACCACCTTTTGGAGGCCGCCGAGTCCGCTGGGGAGGTAGCAGAGGCTATCGACGTGCTCGAGCGGGCCTGTAGCTCCGGTGAGCAGACCCGGGCCTGTCGGCGAGGCGGGCAGGCGCTAGTCGACGACGAGCGGATTCCCGAAAGTCCACTGCGCGCTCGCCGCCTGCTGCGGAGGGCCTGTGACGGCAACGACGGAGCGGGCTGTGTGTCGCTGGGTCAGTTGTACGAACGTGGCGCCGGGGGCGAAGAGGACGTCGAGGAGGCCGCCGAACTCTACGCCCGGGCCTGTGCCCTCGACGAGACGCACGGCTGCAGTCGACGGGCGGTGCTGATTCGCGATGGCGAAGAGTCGGAGACCGAAAATCGCGGCCAGCAGCTCTTGGAGCAGGCCTGCGATGACGGCGACCCCTGGGCCTGCGATCGCTTATAATGCGGCCTGGAGGTGGCGATCGCGGTGCTCGCCGCAGCTCAATGGTCGCGGACCCACCAGTGAATGTCGTTATTTGCCGGAAGCCGCCGGGTTTCGACGTGCTGGAAGCCGTATTCGGCGGCGGTGTCATCGACGTTGGCGAAGAGCCGAAGACCGCTTTCGGGGGAGCGCTGTTGAAGGTGGCGATCGAAGCGCTGATTGGACGGCTCCAGGGGGCGTTCGCGATAGCGGTAGGGACCGTACAAGACGACGGGATCGCCATCGGAGAGCAGCAACGATGCGTGGTGAAATAGTCGTTCGATAGCCGCCGCCGGGGCAATGTGGATGACGTTGATGGCCACCAGACCGTCGGCACTGTCGACCGGGAGCGTATCGTCGAAGAGATCGAAGGGACGGGGAGCGCACAAGTTTTGGGCCTCGCTGTCGCGGCGCCAGGCGTTGATACTCGCCAGATGGCCGGGGCGATCCGTCGGTTGCCACTGCCGTTTTGGGAAGCGACGGGCGAAGTAGGCGGCGTGCTGGCCGGTTCCGCTACCGACCTCGAGGATACGTCCGGAGTCCGGAAGGACGTCGTCCAGAACCTCGGCGATGGGCTCGCGATTGCGCTGACAGGCTTTGGAAAACTGTTTCATCGTCGTGGACCTCGTCAACTATGAGCGTGGTGGCGGCCGCTGCGGCGGTGCGATCGCCGTTGCCGAACATCACCGAAAGAGGTTTACCTTCGGTGATTCGGAATTAGGTTGGCCTTGAAGGGATGTGGTCTGATTCGATGTCATGCGACTCGAAGTATGTGAGTGCCCGATGGGAGATGCCAGCGCCGATAATCCGCAACTCGATGAGGGCCGGCCGTCGGTGGTGATTATTGGGGGCGGTTTCGCCGGTCTCAATGCGGCCAAGGAACTCGGAAAACGCGATGTCGACGTCTATCTCATCGATCGCAACAACTACCACCTCTTTCAGCCGTTGTTGTACCAGGTGGCCACCGCGGGGCTGGGGCCGGAGGATATCGCCTCTCCCCTGCGAATGGTGCTGCGCCGACAGGATAACGTCAAGACCGTACTCGGCGAGGTCGAAGATATCGATCGCGACGAGCGCATCGTTCACTTCGATACCGGTCAGATCGCCTACGATTTTTTGATCGTCGCCACCGGCATGGAGACCAGCTACTACGGCAATGACCACTGGGAAGAGTTGGCGCCGGGGCTCAAGACGATGGACGACGCCCTGGAGTGTCGCCGGCGCATACTCAAGGTCTTTGAGCGCGCCGAGTGGACGGACGACCCGGAGATGACGAATTCGCTGTTGACCTTTGTGATCGTCGGCGCCGGACCGACCGGCGTCGAGATGGCCGGCGCAATTCGCGAGATCGCCCACAAGGTGATGGTTCGAGACTTTCGCAATATCGACGCCTCCAAAGCCCGGGTCATCCTCGTCGATGCTCAATCCGATGTACTGTCGGCGTACCACCAGGAGTTATCGCAGCGAGCCCAGCGCGATCTGGAGGAGATGGGGGTCGAGGTTCATCTCGATGTGATGGTCCAGGATATCACCCCGGAGGGCGTCCAGATCGGAGAGGAGTTCGTCGATAGCAATACCGTCATCTGGGCCGCCGGTGTCACGGCGTCACCGCTCGGGGAAGCGCTCGACACCAAGCTAGATCGGATGGGACGGGTGATCGTCGACGGCGATCTTACGTTGCCCGGCGACGATCGGGTCTTTGTGGTCGGCGATCTGGCCTATCTGGAGGAAGACGGCGAAGCACTTCCGGGCCTGGCGCCGGTGGCCATCCAGCAGGGCAAGCACGCCGCCCGAAATATTCGGCGCAGCCTTGGTGGCGATGCGATGCAGCCCTTTGAGTACAACGACAAGGGAAAGATGGCGACGCTGGGCCGGGCCAAGGCCATCGCCGAGATCGGAGATCGGCGCTTCGGTGGTTTCGTGGCCTGGGTGCTGTGGTTATTCGTTCATCTTCTGTTTTTGATCGGCTTTCGCAACCGCCTCTTTGTACTTTTGAACTGGGCCTACGCCTACGTGGGAATGCGTCGAAGCGCGCGATTGATCATGGGCGGACCGGAGATTCCGCAGGAAGACTCGATGCCCGATCGCGCGCTGATCGATGTGGAGAATCGAGAGCAGTTTTCGGTCCGTATCGGTGGCGAAGCCGATGGGGATTACGCGTTGCAACAGATCGACGGCGAACAAACGGGGAGCGCTGCCGACGATTGACCTCAACGAGCACTGGCACTAAGAAGCGGTCAATAAAGTCTCCCATTGGCATTCGCCGGCTGATTTGTCCGGCTTCTTTGCGCTCAATACTCGACTTATCCTCCGGATAGGCCTCCGTTTGAGCGCTTTGAAGCCAAACAAATCATCTCGCCGAGCCTCGGTCCGCTTTTTTTTGACCGCTTCTGATAAAATCTTGTGATGGACGGGGACGACGGTGATGAAACACGGCATCAAGTGGCTGAAGAATCGAGGGCGCGCCGATGACCTGGCGTTATTTCTGGATTTTGACGGAACGCTGGCCCCGATTGTGGAGCGACCCGGCGATGCCCGGCCGCTGGAGGGGATCCCGGAACTCATCGAGCGCATCGGCCGTCACCTCCCGGTGGCCGTCATCAGCGGACGGGGACTCGACGATGTCAGCGATCGGCTCGGCAATCCGTCGATTTATTTCGCCGGAAGTCACGGTATGGAGATTCGCCCACCGCAGGGGCCTGCGGAGGCCGACGAGCGCGTCGAATCGCTGCTGCCGGTGCTCGACGAGGAGGAGACCCGACTGCGCGAGCATTTCTCGGAGGTGCCGCGCGTCGAAATCGAGCGCAAGCGCTTCGGCATCGCCGTTCACTTTCGGCGTCGGCCCGAGGCCCGTGAAATTGTCGAAAAGGCCATCGAGGAATCCATCGACCGCCACCCGAAACTGAAGATGGGAACCGGCAAAATGGTGCGCGAATTGCAGCCCGATGTCGATGTCGACAAGGGGACGGCGTTGCGCAAGATTCGCGGGCGGATCGATGCCTCCCAGCGATGGGCGCTGTATGTGGGCGACGACCGGACCGACGAAGACGCTTTTGAAGCCGTCGCCGACGATGGAGCCGGGATCCTCGTCGCCGAAGAGCCGCGATCGTCGGCTGCTCGCTACTGGTTGAGAGATCCCGGGGAAGTGCGTCGATTCCTGGAGGGCATCGACCAATTGCTCGGTGCCGACGGGTCCGGCGGTGCTCCCGGAACGTAGACGGCGAGTTCGACAGTTGATGCCGCGACGCAAACGGGCCATGCTCATGGGCCAAACGCAGATTGAGTCAATTGCAATGGAGTGATTTTGTTATGAAGATCGGTATTTTGACTGGAGGCGGGGATTGCCCGGGCCTCAACGCAGTGATTCGAGCCGTCGCCAAGAGCCTGATACTGCAGTGCGATGCAGAAGTCATCGGCTTTCACGAGGGATTTCTGGGGATGATCGAAAATAAGTATCGCCCCCTGGAGTACAGCGATGTCAGCGGGATATTGACCACCGGTGGAACCATCCTGGGGACCCACAACAAGGCCAACCCCTTTGAGTACTTCGGTGCCGATGGCGATGATGTATCGGAGCGGGTCAAACAGAACTACGACGATCTGGGGCTCGACGGGGTTGTCGTCATCGGCGGCGACGGGACGATGACGATCGCCCATCGCCTCACCAATATGGGGATTCGCTGTGTGGGAGTGCCCAAGACCATCGACAACGATCTGATGCATACGGAGCGGACCTTTGGGTTTGATACGGCGGTCTCCATTGCCACCGATGCCGTCGATCGATTGCAGACGACCGGTCAAAGTCACGGTCGGGTCATGATTCTGGAGACCATGGGCCGCTACGCCGGTTGGCTCGCCCTGCACTCCGGGCTGGCTGGGGGAGCCGATATTATTCTGATTCCGGAGATCCCCTTTGAGCTCGAGGAAGTCGCCAGGGTGTGTCGGGAGCGCGACGGCCGTCAGAATTTTACGATTATCGTCGTCGGCGAGGGTTCCCGGATGCGCGGAGGCGAACAGATCGTGCGGGAGACCATCGACGACAGCCCGGACCCGCTTCGGCTCGGCGGCATTGGAAACCATCTTCGCGAGGAGCTCAAACCGCTCGTCGACAGCGAGATTCGGACCACCGTTCTGGGCCATATCCAGCGCGGGGGGACACCGACGGCGTTCGACCGCAATCTGTCGACAAAATTCGGGACCTATGCCGCCTCACTGGTCGCCGCCGGTCGCTTCGATGAGATGGTGGCCATGCAGAACGGAGCGCTGACGAGTATTCCGCTCGAAAAGGTCGCCGACAAGACGCGCTACGTGCCCGTCGACTCTCCCATGGTTCGTGCTGCGGCGGCCGTGGGCACATCCTTTGGCAGAAGCGATCTCGAAATCGATCTGAGCAATCCCGCCGGCGACGAGACGTGTTGAGAAGCGGTCAAAACGGGACAAGGACTCCGGTAGACACCGGGCGGTCATTGGGCCCGGTGACTGATCTGGTGACCCGGGTTGTATGAAGAGTGCTCGCGGATTCAGCGCTCGATTTGCTTCGGCGAGAT
>LFFM01000034.1_pt1 | contig 71945 bp, 71 predicted proteins | sample 643131 | NCBI WGS metagenome assembly LFFM01 (sample SAMN03777445, study PRJNA286221) | soda lake metagenome | biome: soda lake; feature: Kulunda steppe; material: water; isolation source: sample Tc-Br brine of Tanatar trona crystallizer | place: Russia: Kulunda steppe | collected 2011-07 | reverse complement strand
GAACCGGGAGGCGGGGCGCGAGCCGGCTGCTCCAGCGGGCCGGTGCCGAGCCGACCCCGGACGCCGTCGAGGCGCTGCTCGAGCGGCTCGCGGCGAACGGACCGGTGACGACCGACGAGGCGGTCGAGCTGGCCGCGGCGGTCCACGCGGACGGACCGGACCGCCCAGCCGACGGCGACGGCGACTGATCAGCGCACGCTTCGCTCGGACTCGTCGGCGGCGGGGGCCGCGAGCGCGCGGGTCAGCAGCTTCTTTTCGGCCTTGCGGAGGTGTTCGAGGAACGTGGGGTGGGTGATCCCGAGCTCGCCCGCGACGGTCTCGGCGTCCGCCCCACGCGGCCAGTCGTAGTAGCCGGCCTCGATGGCGGTCTCGACCGCCTCCTGCTGGCGGCGCGAGAGCCCTGACGGGCGGTCCGGGACCCGCGAGAGCTTCTCGATGTGTGGCGTCCCGATCGCCTCCAACCCCTCAACGATGTCGCGGATGTCCGCCCGGGAGAACGCCAACACGTCGAACACCCGCTCGGTGCCGAGCGCGCGGTCCACGCCGTGGAGCATCCCGTTGTGTCTCCGGATCACCGGGATCGCCCCGCAGGAACGCTTCCGAACGAACAGCGTCGTCTCGCCCGCCGTTCCGACGCGCTCGACCGCGCTCGACTCCGCCAGCCGGGCCGCGATCTCGTCGCGCTGTTCGGGGACTTCGGCGACGAACGTGAGGGTTCCGTCGTCGTGAACCTCCTCGTGGGTGACGACGATCGGCCGGTCGAACTCCCGGGTCACGTCGTTGAGGACGTAATCCGAGTCGAGGTCGAGCCGGATCGTGGTTCGGAGCATATCGCCGAGTCGCCTTCGGGACGCAAGAGCGTTCTCCCTTCCACCTATATAAAGCACCAACACGAGTAGGCTCAAACCCTATCCCTCCGACCCCATTTGATGAGATCATGTCTCATGCCATCGTTCGTGACAGTACCGTGCGACGGACGCGCACGGGAGGACGGGCGATCGGCGGCGGACGCTGACCACGTGCGGACACCCACACCAATGACACGAACGCTCACACGACGTGACACGCTGAAAGCGGCGGGTATCGCGGCGACGGGAACGATCGGGCTCGCGGGCTGTCTCGGCGAGGAGGGGGAGTACCCGTCCGACGACCTGACCGTGATCATTCCGTTCGACGAGGGCGGCGGCTCCGACACGATCGTCCGGCAGATGGCGGACCCGCTCTCGGAGGAGTTGGGCGTCAACATCCGCCCGGAGAACGTGCCGGGCGCGGGGTCGATGCGCGGGATCGGGCAGCTGCTCACCGAGGAGCCGGACGGCTACACCTGCGCGAAGTTCAACCCGCTGACGACCTCGATCCAGGCGATGGTCAACCCGCCGGACTTCGAGATGGCCGACCTGAAGGGGCTCGCGACGATCGGGTTCAACGCGATCGTCCTCGTCGCCGACGCCGACGAGGAGGTCGACGGCCTCGACGACCTCATCGACGGCTACAACGACGGGGAGTACGACAACCTCGGCGGGCTCGGCGTCAACTACCTGCCGAACGCGATGTTCTTCAAGGAGCGGTTCGGCATGGAGTGGAGCAACTACATCGAGTACAGCGGGGCCGGCCCGATCAACCAGGCGGTCGCCTCCGGGGAAGTTCCGGCGGCGGTCACCTCCGACGCCGGTGCCGCACAGGCGGTGGAGAGCGGCGACGTCGACGTGCTCGCCGTCCTCACCAGCAACGGGAGCGAGGTCTTCCCGGACGCGCCGACCGTCCCGGACCTCGGCTACGAGAACATGGACTTCATCGGCCAGGTCACGCGGGCGATGTGGGTCCCGCCGGAGACCCCGGACGACCGCGTCGAGACGCTCGCCGAGGGGATCGAGGCCGTCATCGAGGGCGACGTCATGCAGTCGTGGTCCGACGACACCGGCAACCCGATGACGTACGGGTCGCCGTCGGAGGCCGACGAGGTCCTCGATCGGGTGTGGACCGAGATCCCGGACGTCGTCGACATCGACGAGCTCCGCGAGGCCTCGGAGTAGTCGCGGAGGATGGAGGGCAAGGATCGAACCGAGATCGCGCTGCTGTTCGTCTTCCTCGCGGTCGCGACCGGTTTCGTCGTGCAGACCTTCGGCTTCCGGTCGAGCTCGGCGGCGCTGTTCCCGCGGCTGACCGCCGCGGTCGTCCTCGTCGGAGGCGTCCTACTGCTGTTCGAGAGCCGGCTCCCCGAGCCGGTCCGGCGGGTCGTCGCCGAGCCGGTCGACCTCGTCGACCGCGAGGAGTTCGGGTCGGTTGACGACGGAGACGATCCCAGCCAGGGTTCGTCCGGCGACGAAACGGGGACGGATCGGGGCGGGGACGGAACGGCGACGAGCCGAGACGCCGGCTCCCGATTCACCCCGAGACAGTTCCTTTTCACCGCGGTCGCGGGCTACGCGGCGCTCGCGTACGTGGCTAGCATCCTCGTCGCAACGCCGCTTTTCGTCGCGGCGTACGGCCGCTGGAACGGGCAGCGACCCGCGTACGTGGCCGTGCTCGCGCTGGTCGGCGTCGGGCTCTGCTGGCTGTTCATCTGGCTGGCGAACGCCCCGCTCGATCGCGGGCTCCTGTTCCCACGGGGGATCCTCTAGATGACGTTCGCCGCCTTCCTCGAAGGGCTCCAGATCGCCTTCTCGTGGCCGACGATCGGCTGGATGGTCGCCGGGGTGCTCCTCGGCATCGTCATCGGGGCGGTGCCGGGTATCGGGCCGAACCTCGGGATGGCCGTCACGCTGCCGCTGACGCTGCCGCTCGGCGGGACGAACGCGATCGTCCTGCTCATCGGGATCTACTCCGGGTCGATGTACGGCGGGTCGATCGCGGCGATCCTCGTCAACGTCCCGGGCACCGCCGCGGCGGCGGCGACGACGTTCGACGGCTACCCGCTCTCGCGACAGGGCGTCGCGTCGATGGCGCTGTCGGCGTCGGCCGTGAGCTCGGCGCTGGCGGGCTTCATGACCGTCGCGGCGTTGATCGTCATCTCGCCGCTCATCGTCACCATCGTGTTGGCGATGGGGTCGCCGGAGTACTTCCTCGTCGCCGTGCTCGGGCTGTCGATGATCACCATCGTCGCGCGCGGATCGATGGTGAAGGGGCTCGTCGCCGGCGCGTTCGGGCTCATGTTGACGACGATCGGGATCGCCCCGATGCTGTCCGAGGTGCGCTTTACCGGCGGGTCGCTCGCGCTGTACGACGGCCTCTCATTCGTCGCGGCGATCCTCGGCCTGTTCGCGATCGCCGAGATGCTCAAGCTCGCGGGCGAGTCCGGCGGGATCGCCCGCGAGGACGTCGACACCTCCGGGAGCGTCTGGGAGGGCGTCCGGGAGGTCGCCGCGCGGCCGGTGACGGTCGTGAAGTCGGCGTTCATCGGGATGTTCATCGGCTCGCTCCCCGGGTCGGGCGCGGCCGTCTCCAACTTCGTCGCCTACGGGGAGGCGATGCGCTCCTCGGAGTCCGACGGGTTCGGACGGGGCGAGATCGAGGGCGTGATCGCCGCCGAGGCGTCCAACAACGGGACCGTCGGGGGGTCGCTCATTCCGGCGCTGTCGTTCGGGATCCCGGGCTCGGGGGCCACCGCCGTGCTGCTCGGCGGGCTGTTGATGCACGGACTCCAGCCCGGCCCGGACATGTTCGACGGCGAGCTCGCGCTGACGTACAGCCTGTTCGTCGCGCTGTTCCTCGGGAACGCGATCATCCTCGTCGTCGGCCTCGCGCTGATCACCCGAACCGAGTACTTGACCAAGGTGAACACGGACTACCTCATCCCCGTGATCGTCGTGTTGGCGATCGCCGGCGGGTTCACCCTCCGGAGCAACTGGGCCGACGTCGCGACGATCGTCCTGCTCGGGGGGATCGGCTACTACATGTTCGAACACGACTACTCGGTGATCGCCTTCATCCTCGGGATGGTTCTCGGGCCGATCGCCGAGGAGAACTTCACCCGTTCGCTGCAGCTGTCGGACGGGTCGTGGACGATCTTCGTCGCGAGCTGGCCCTCCCGCCTGCTCGTCGCCGCCGTCGTGGTCATCCTCGTCGGGCCGCTGCTCAAGGACTGGTACGTCTCGCGCGGGCACGGCGCGACGTGACCCGACGCCGCACGGCCCTTCGGCGACTCCGAACCGACGTCGGCACGGCCTCCGCGCGGGCCGGTCGGACCGACACCGAACCACGCGAAACCGATTCCACATGACTGACACCGACGCGAAGACCGACTTGGATCGCCCGCTGGACGACGTCACCGTCGTCGAGCTCGGCCACATCGCCGCGGGGCCGTTCTGCTCGCTGCTGCTCGCCGAACTCGGCGCGGAGGTGGTGAAAGTCGAGCGCCGCGCGAGCGGCGGCGACTCCGTCCGGGACAGCACCCCGGTCGGGAACGGCCTGTTCAACGCGGTCAACCGGAACAAGCTGGGGATCACCCTCGACCTCAAGACGGAGGGCGGCCTCGACGCCTTCACCGACCTGATAGCCGAGGCGGACGTGTTCGTCGAGAACCTCCGCCCCGGCGCGCCCGACCGGCTCGGGATCGGCTACGACGACCTCCGCGCGGTCAACGAGGGGCTCGTCTACTGCTCGGTGAAGGGGTTCAACGAGGGGCCGTACGCGTCGTACCCGGCGCTCGACCCCGTCGCGGAGGCGCTCTCCGGGCTGATGAGCGTCACGGGCCACCCCGGAAACCCGCCCGCACGGGCGGGGACGAGCGTCGCCGACATGACCGCGGCGCTGTTCGGCGCGTTCGGGGTCGTCGCCGCGCTCCGCCAGCGCGAGCACACCGGCGCGGGCCAGCGCGTCACCGCGCCGCTGTTCGAGAGCACCGTCTCCCTGATGGGGTACTGGCTCGTCTACGCACAGACGTCCGGGGAGACGCCCGACCCGATCGGGGCCGGCCACGACAACTGGGCCCCGTACGACGTGTATCGGAGCGCCGACGACCGCTGGGTGTTCGTCGGTCCCTCCTCACAGGCGCAGTGGGAGCGGCTCTGTGACGCGCTCGACGTGCGGCTCCACGAGGAGGAGCGGTTCGAGACCGTCGCCGACCGGCGACGCAACGAGCCGGCGTTGGACGAGGCGCTACAGGCCGTCATCGGGTCGATCCCCGCGGCGGCGCTCGTCGAGGGGTTGCGGGAAGTGGACGTCCCCGTCGCCCCCGTTCAGGACGTCTCGGAGGTCCCGACGGACCCGCACCTCGTCGAGACCGACGCGCTCGGCGAGGTGGAGACCGCGACCGGCGACCACGAGACGGTGACCGTCCCGAAGCTCCCGATACGATCGTCGGCGTACTCCCGGATCGACCCCGCCGACCCACCCGCACTCGGGGCGGACACGGAGCGAGTGCTCGACGAGCTCGGCTACGACGCGGACGAGATCGAGCGGCTCGAGCGGGACGGCGTGATCTGAACCGGGGTCCCGTTCCCGCGTTTCTTCCACCGATCGGTTCGGTGGCGTTTCCCCTCGATCGGCTCCGTGGCGTTTCCTCCCGACCCGTGGCTTCAGTCGCGAGTTCCGGGCTCCAGACACGCGGCGACGACGCGTAGGGCCGCCTCCCCGCGAACCTCGTTCGCGAGCAGGGGCACCCGCTTGACCTCGCGCCCGCGGAAGAGGTCGGTCGCACGCCGGAGGGCCTGCTGTTGGACCTCCCACCGCCGCGCGCAGAACTCACAGCCCTCCGGGTCGGGCTCGACGATCCACTCCGGGTCGACGTCGGCGACGTCGCTCACGCGCTCCATCACGCGGTTGATCACGAGCGTGTGGACCGGGATCTCGAACTCCTCGAGGCGGGCGACCAGGCGCTCGGACTCGACGACGCTCATCTCCTCGGGGATCATCACGACGCGGAAGTCCGTCCTCTCGGGGTCCTGAAGGACGGCGCGCAGCCGCTCGATCCGGTCGCGAAGCTCGTCGAGGTCGGCGGTGGGGTCGGCGTCGTCGCCGCCGCCGAACATGCCCTTGAGGCCGTCCATCATCCCGGAAAACTGCTGGCGCAGCTTCAGCATTCGCCCGAGCATCGAGTCCATGATCTCCGGCAGCTGGAGGAGCCGGAGGGTGTGGCCGGTCGGCGCGGTGTCGATGATCACCCGGTCGAACCGCGGGTCGTCGAGGTATTCGAGGAGCTGGCGCATCGCCGCCGCCTCGTCCGCGCCGGGCATCGTGCCGCCGAGGAGGGAGCCGGGGGCGTCGTCCATCCCCTCGGCGGCGTCCGCGGCCGCCCCGCCCATTGGCCCCATGCCGCCCATCGCGTCGCCCATGCCGCCCATGCCGCCGAGCGGGTCGCCGTCTCCGCCGAACGGCCCCTCCGCCATGGCGGCGTCGGGGTCGATTTCGGCGGCGAACAGCGGCACGTCCTCGCGGATCCGCGCGGGCTCCGCGGGGACGTCGACCTCGAAGGTGTCCGACAGCGAGTGGGCGGGGTCCGTCGAGACGACGAGCGTTCGGACGCCGCCGGCGGCCGAGGAGAGCCCCGTCGCGGCCGCCATCGTCGTCTTCCCGACGCCGCCCTTGCCGCCGTACAGCACGTACTCGGGCGCGTCGACCCCCTGTGGGAGGTCCGCACCGGCGTCGACGGTCGTGGCGTCTTTGGCGGTCGCGGCGTCTTCGACGGTCGCGGTGTCCTCGACGCGCTCTACCGGCTCGACGTCGATCTCGTCCATACCCCACGTCGTGACGGGGCGTTTGTGTACCCGTCGGTCCGCGCCGGGAAGTCTCGTGTCGCCTCCCGCCGTCGTTCTCGCCCCTTATAAGCCGCCGTCGCTCCCGTCCCTTATAAGCCGCCGTCGAGCCGTTCGACGACGGTCTGGAGGTCCGCTTCGGCCTCCACGTCGCGTTTGACGTCCTCCCGGCGACGGACCGCCTCGGAGTCGGCGTCGTACGCGCGGACGTACTCGGCGCGGGTGTGTTCGTCGAAGGCGTGTCGGATGGCGAAGTAGCCGTCGGGGACGATCGTTCCACACACCTTACACTCGTGGCGTTGGTGTTCGCTCGTCTGGTGGACGATCGCCGACTCGACGTCGTCGAAGGAGGCGTCACAGCCGTCGATTCCGCACGTCCAGCGGGACATACGTGGCGGTCGGCGGGGAGGGGGTTAACCGTTTTCCCCCGCGGCCGCGGGGTGACGGCGGCGGCGCGGTGCGGTAGAGGTGCCGAGCGAACGACACGCCTTTGCTCGGCCGCGTCAACGTCCGTCCGTGACCCGACCTCGCACCCGTGTCGACGCCCACGTGAAGGTGCTCGACGCCCACGTCGTCGCCCTCGCGAAGGAGCGCGGGATGGACGCCATCGTGTACGCCCCCCACTTCACGCGGCTCCCGTCGATCCGGGAGCGGGCCGCCCGCTTTTCGGACGACGAGCTGACGGTCCTCCCCGCCCGCGAGGTGTTCACGGGCGACTGGGGGAACCGGCGGCACTTGCTCGCGCTCGGCTTGACCGAGCCGGTCCCCGACTACATCACCTTCGAGGCCGCGATGGCGGAGTTCGACCGCCAGGACGCCGCGGTGCTCGTCCCGCACCCGGCGTTCGCGACGGTGTCGCTGACGCGCCCGGAGATCGAGGCGCACGCCGCTCGGCTCGACGCCGTCGAGACGTACAACACGAAGCTGCTCCCGCATCAGAACGCCCGCGCACAGCGGATCGCCGACGAGCTCGACATCCCCGGGTTCGGGTCGTCGTACGCCCACCTCCGGGGGACCGTCGGCGAGGCGTGGACGGCGTTCGACGGGCGGCTCGCCGACGCCGAGGCGATCGTCGACGCGTTCCGCGAGGGGCGGCCCCGAACGGTGGTCCACCGCGGCGGGCTCTCCCACCGGCTTCGCGGGCTCCTCGAGTACGCCCATCTCGCGTACGAGAACACGTGGACGAAAGCCGACCGGATCTTCCTGTCGGGCGACGAGCCGACCCTCCCGACGAACGTCGCCTACGAGGGACGATTCGACGACGTCAGCGTCTACACGGGCGGGATCTCGGACTACCGCCCGCGGTAGCGGGCCGTTCGACCGTCGTTTATAGGTGGTTCGCCGGTGTTCGTCGGTCGTTTATGAGGTGGCGCGTCGGCGCTCGGCGGGCTTTCGCCCCGGGACTGGGTGGGTCGGGGAACGTCGTCACCGGCCGGTGACGAGCGCGGATTTTGCTTATAAGTGGACGTGGAGCCGCCGCGTTGCTACCTCGGGTGAGTGGGTCATTTATCACGTTTCGAGGAGATTTTCGCGGTCGCGGGGCCGCACCGGGTCACACTGGGTCACACCGGTCGCATTGTACCGCACCTCTGCCCTCCCCAGCCTCGGTCGACGGCGGCCGCGGGACCGCACCGCACCGCACCGCGCCGCGGCCGCCGCCGACCTCCCTCGCGCGCGTTTCTCGCGCGCGCCACGTTGTGAGCTCGAGCTCATCAGGTCGACGAGCCGGCTCAGAGGCCGAACCCGGCGGCCGCCACGGTCACGTCCGTGTCGAGCTCGACGACGTACGTGTGGACCGCCCAGAACGCGACGATCTCGAGGGCGGTGATGATCACGGTGAGGAGGTCCGCGTACTTGCTGCTCGTCGTGACGCCGAACGGGAGCGAGTACTCCTGTTCGGACAGCGGGTGGAAGAGCGCGATCCCCCGGCGGCTGCCGACCAGGTCGAGCACGTAGTGGGTCAACACGCCGATCCAGACGAAGTGGAGGTTATCGAAGAGGATCGGGTACGCGAGGAACACCCCGAGAACGGGAAGGCTGTGGAGCGTTTTCCGGTGTTTCCCGAAAGCGGTGTCGACGTCCGGGAACAGCGCCCCCAACACGATCGGGACGGATATCTGGGCGATCTTCGTCGCGGTGTCGAGGTCGACGCCCGGCTCGAGCACGAACCCGATGCCGATCGCGAGCAGGATCCCGTTGAGCACGTGGCCGCGTTTGTTCATACCCGCGAGTCGAACGGGGGTCCCTCAAAGCTGTGGATCCCGCCCGACGCCGTCGACGTGGCGGCGATCGCGGCGCGCGACGTTCCGTCCTTGCCCCGTCTTCGTCCCGAAAGAGCCACGGGGGTCGCCCTCGACCGCCCCCCATGGAGTACGAGGAGCCGCAGTTCTTCCACGTGATGGAGTACGCGGCCGCCGCCGACGGCGACGTCATCGACATGGTGAGCGGAAACCCCGACTGGGAGCCGCCGGGCGCGATCCGCGAGGCGCTCGCCGAGTACGCCGAGCTCCCGAGCGACGCGTTCCAGTATCCGCCGAGCGAGGGCCTCGTGGAGCTGCGGGAGGCGATCGCCGCCCGTCGGAACGTCGACGCCGACCAGGTCGTGGTCACGAACGGGACCGGCGAGGCGAACTACCTCGCGATGGCGCGGGCGTTCGAGCGCGGAGCCGGCTCCGAGGCGCTGCTCATGGACCCCGTCTACCCGTACTACCCCGGGAAGACCGAGCTGCTCGGCGGCGAGCCGACGCTCGTCCCGACCGAACGCGACGGCGGGCTCGACGTCGACGCCGTCCGCGCGGCCGCGAGCGAGGAGACCGCCCTCATCGTCCTCAACACCCCGAACAACCCGACGGGAGCCGTCTACGACGTCGAGGCGGTCCGCGAAGTGGTCGCGATCGCGGAGGCCGTCGACGCGCTCGTCCTCGTCGACGAGGTGTACGACCACTTCGACCACACCGGGTCGTTCGAGTCCGCGCTCACGATCGACTCCGACCGCCGGATCGTGACGAGCGGCTTCTCGAAGTCGATGGCGATCACGGGGTTCCGCGTGGGCTACGCGGTGTTCCCCGACGAGCACGTCTTTCAGGCGAAGGCCCGCCACATGCTCGTGAACGTCGCCGGCGCGCGCCCGTCGCAGTACGCCGTCCTCCACGCGCTTCGGCGGACCGAGCCGGAGTACTACGCGGCCGGCCGGGAGCTGCTCGCCGACCGGATCGACGCGTTCACCGCCGCGCTCGACGAGGCCGGCGCGGAGTACACCCGTCCGGAGGGGGCGTTCTACGTGCTGGCGCGCTTCGAGGGGTTCCCCGGGACGATGGAGAACGTCAAGCGGCTGATCGACGAGGTCGGCGTCGCGGGGATGCCCGGGGACACGTTCGGCACCACGCGCGCAGACTGGATCCGCTTCGCGCTCGTCACCCCCCGTGCGGTCGAGGCGGCCGAGCGACTCGCCGAGCGGTTCGGCGAGTAATCCGTCGACCACAGGACTATCCGGTTGGAAACCCAACCGATAGCCATGGCAGACAACAGGCGAGGCCGAGACAAACAGGCACGGGACGCGGAGCGTCGCCAACAGGAGCGCGAGATCGACGCGGCGGTGGAGCGCGGCGACGAGCCGGAGCCGCCGCTGGCCCCGGAGCTGCTCGACGACGTCGAGGCGGAGCTCGAGGCGGTGTCGTTCCCGGCGACGGGGGCGGAGGTCGTCGCGGCGGTCGGCGACCACGAGATCCGCGCGCCCACGGCGACGTACACCGTGGCGGAGCTCGTTCCCGACGCCGACGAGGAGCGCTTCGAGTCGCCGGCCAGGGTTCGAAAGCGGCTCCGCCGGCCGAGGGTCGCCGCGACGATGAAGCGGATCGTGGAGGCCACCGCGACGCTACAGCGGGTGGACCTCGACGGGTCACAGCGCACGGGGTACGAGAAGACGCTCACGGAGCTCGCGACGGTCGCGCCCGACACCGAAGGCGTCGAGGCGATCGGCGACTGGATCGTCGATCGGATCCGCGACGACGGCACGCTCCCGGGATCCCGCGCCGTCCGCCGGGAGGCGGCGTCGTTCTGTCGCGAGCGGGGGTACGACGTCAGCAAAGACGAGTGGCTCGGGATCTGACGTTCGCCCGTTCTCCCTGATCGTCGCTCTCCCGACCCGCCCACCGGGTCGCCCGTCCGGCCGTTCACTTGGCCGTCCGATCAGCCGAAGTTCTCCACCTTCGCGGCGTCGGCGTCGCCGCCGGCGGCCCCGATCGCGGCCGCCGCGTCGTCGACGAAGTCGGCGAAGCCGTAGACGAAGACGGTCTCACCGTCGGCTCCGGTGACGGTCTCGCCGACGGCGTCGGTCAAGTCGTCGCTCTCCCCGAGCAGGCGGACGGTCGCACCGTCCGCGCGGAGCGCGTCCAGCCGGTCCCCGTGGGCGGGTTCGTCGTCACGGTACACCACGGCCGCCTCGCCGCCGTCGGCGAGCGCCCGCTCCGCGATGGCGACGGCGGGCCCCACCCCGGGGCCGCCGGCGAGCACGACGACCCGCGGCTCGCCGTCGTAGTGGTCGTCGCCGTACGGGCCCGAAAGCGTCATCTCGACGCCGACGTCGAGGTCGGCGAGGAACGCCGAGAAGTCGCCGCCTTCCTCGGGATCGATGCCGGCGGTGACCTCGAAGGTCCCCTCGGTCGTCGGCGACGAAAGGGTGTAAAACCGGGCGACGGCCTCGCCGTCGATCTCGGTGCCGAGCTTCACGAACTGGCCGGGCTCGGCGGCGAACCCGTCGGGCGTCTCGAAGCGGATGGCGTACGTGTCGGGGCCGACGTCGTCGACGGCCGTCACGGTGACTGTCGCGTCCATACGTCCGGTTGTGGAGTCGGACACAAACGTGTTCCCGTCCCGGCGCGACTCGCCACGGGTCGAAGGGGTTCGACGACCGTCGAAACGCGGTCCGATCCGGATCGATGACCACGGCGATCGCGGTGGACGTTTGAACAGTACGGCGCGTTTCTTCGGCGGCGTACGCGTCACGACGCGACAATATTCGCGAGAGAGTGAACGTTCGTTCAGAAACGCGGCGGTGACTCCTTCCAGAAGCCTTTTGATTGGTCCGGTGGAACCAACGAAATAGTATGCCAGCGGACTTCAACTGGGCCGTCGGCGGGGAGGCCGGCGACGGCATCGACTCGACGGGCAAGATCTTCGCCCAAGCGCTCTCGCGATCGGGTCGACACGTCTTCACGTCGAAGGACTTCGCGTCCCGGATCCGTGGTGGCTACACCGCGTACAAGATCCGAACGTCCGTCGACAAGGTACAGAGCGTCGTCGACCGCCTCGACGTACTCATCGCGTTGACTCCCCGAACGATCGAGGAGAACCTCGACGAACTCCACGACGGCTCGGTCATCATCTACGACGGGGACCGAACGACGATGCAGAACGTCGAGATCCCCGGCGAGATGGTCGGGCTCGACGTCCCCCTCAAGCGGCTGGCCGAGGAGGCCGGCGGCGCGATCATGCGGAACGTCGTCGCGCTGGGGGCCGCCTGTGAGGTCGCCGAGTTCCCGATCGAGAACCTCGACTCCGCGCTCGAAAAGCGGTTCGCGGACAAGGGTCAGAAGCTCGTCGACAACAACAAGGAGGCGGCCCGGGCGGGTCAGTCGTACGTCGCCGAGGAGTACGACCATGAGTTCGACTACGAGCTGGAGACCACCGACAACGACTACGTCCTTCTGAACGGCGACGAGGCGATCGGGATGGGCGCGATCGCCGCCGGCTGTCGGTTCTACTCCGGCTACCCGATCACGCCGGCGACGGACGTGATGACGTACCTGACCGGCCGCATCGAGCAGTACGGCGGCCACGTCGTGCAGGCGGAAGACGAGCTGTCCGCGATCAACATGGCGCTCGGGGCCGCCCGCGGCGGCGCGCGCGCGATGACGGCGACGTCCGGACCGGGGATCGACCTGATGACCGAGACGTTCGGGCTGATCGCGACGAGCGAGACCCCGCTCGTCATCTGTAACGTGATGCGCTCGGGCCCCTCGACGGGGATGCCGACGAAACAGGAGCAGGGCGACCTGAACCACATGCTGTACGGCGGCCACGGCGAGATCCCGCGGTTCGTCCTCGCGCCGACGACGGTCGCGGAGTGCTTCTGGAAGACCGTCGAGGCGTTCAACCTCGCCGAGAAGTACCAGATCCCGGTGTACCTCACCGGCGACCTCGCGATGGCGGTCACGGAGGAGACGTTCCCGCCGGAGGCGTTCGACATGGACGCCGTCGAGATCGACCGCGGGTTCGTCGTCGACGAGTCGACGATCGACGACCACCTCACCGAGTCGGGCGGCTTCAAGCCGCACGAGATCACCGACGACGGGATCTCGCCGCGCGCGTTCCCCGGCACGGCCGACGGCGCGCACATGTCGACGGGCCTCGAGCACGACGAGCAGGGTCGGCGGACCGAGGACACCGACATGCGCGTCGAGCAGGTCGACAAGCGGAACCGGAAGGTCGAGACGGCACAGGAGCGAGAGGACTGGAGCCCGCGCGAGTTCGGCGAGGCGGACGCGGAGAACCTCGTCATCTCGTGGGGGTCGAACGAGGGCGCGCTCGTCGAGGCGCTCGACCTCCTCGCGGACGACGGAACCGACGTCCGCGTGCTCTCGGTGCCGTACCTCTTCCCGCGACCGGACCTCTCGGAGGCCGTCGCGGCGGCGGAGAACGTGATCGTCGTCGAGTGTAACAACACCGGACAGTTCGCCGACATCGTCGAACACGACGTGTTGGAACGCGTCGACCGCATCAACAAGTACACCGGCGTGCGATTCAAGGCCGACGAACTCGCAGACGATATCAAGGAGACCCTGGAGGCGTCCCAATGAGCTCAGAGATCAGATTCACCGACTTCAAGTCCGACAAGCAGCCGACGTGGTGTCCGGGCTGTGGCGACTTCGGCACGATGAACGGCATGATGAAGGGCCTCGCGGAGACGGGGAACGACCCCGACAACACCTTCGTCGTCGCCGGCATCGGCTGTTCCGGAAAGATCGGCACGTACATGCACAGCTACGCGCTTCACGGCGTTCACGGCCGGGCTCTGCCCGTCGGGACGGGCGTGAAGCTCGCGCGCCCCGACATCGAAGTGATGGTCGCGGGCGGCGACGGCGACGGCTACTCCATCGGCGCGGGCCACTTCGTCCACGCCGTCCGGCGCAACGTCGACATGACGTACGTCGTGATGGACAACCGCATCTACGGCCTCACGAAGGGGCAGGCCTCGCCGACCTCGCGCCCGGACTTCGAGACGTCCACCTCGCCCGAGGGCCCGAAACAGCCCCCGGTCAATCCCCACGCGCTCGCGCTCGCGTCGGGCGCGACGTTCATCGCGCAGTCGTTCTCCTCGGACGCGCTCCGTCACCAGGAGATCATCCAGGAGGCGATCGAGCACGACGGCTTCGGCTTCGTGAACGTCTACTCGCCGTGTGTCACGTTCAACGACGTCGACACCTACGACTACTTCCGCGACTCGCTCGTCGACCTCGCGGAGACGGACCACGACCGGACCGACTACGAGGCCGCCAAGGAGGTCATCCTCGACTCCGACAAGGAGTATCAGGGCATCCTGTATCAGGACGAGGAGTCGGTGCCGTACCACGAACAGCACGGCGTCGACGAGGACATGTCCGTCATCCCGGACGGCGCGCCCGAGGGCGCGACCGACCTCGTCCGCGAGTTCTACTGACTCCCCGTCCGCGGGTTCTACTGATTCCCCATCCGCGGGTTTCACTGACGTCGGAGGCTCGTCGGGCGAAGGGCGACTGCCTTTCGTCCGATTCGCGGTCGCGTCTCCGATACGTCCGAGCCGTGACGCGCCCCGTACGTCGACGACGAGTCGACGGCCACGGACTCGGTTCCGTGCGACGGTCCTCAACGGAACCCGTAATCCGACCTCGGTAGATCGTCAAAAACGGGCGACCACGGCCCTCTCGAGACGGGTTCCGGACGGTTTCAGCAACACTAATTACCCGGACCTATATTGACGGTGTATGGTTGACCGCTACGACGTCGTGATCGCGGGCGCGGGCCCGGCTGGTGCACAGTGCGCCCGCGATCTGGCGGCGCGGGGTTACGACGTCGTCGTCCTCGAAACGGAGCCCGAAGACGAGTTCCCTCGACAGAGCAACAAATCGACGGCGGGGACGTTCCCGTCGATGATGGCGTCGTTCGGGATCCCGGACGACGTGGTGATGCAGTACACCGACGACGTGGTGTTGGAGTCGCCGAACGACTACTACGAGACGTACCAGCCGGGGGCCGTCCTGGAGTTCGCGGAGTTCAAGCGCTTCCTCGTCGCCGACAGTCGCGAGAAGGGTGCGGAGTACCGGTTCGACTCGCGCGTTTCGCGACCGATCCTCGACGATGACGGCGTCATCGAGGGGGTCAGGTACGCCGGCGACGAGGAGGTGTACGGCGACGTGATCGTCGACGCCACCGGCCCGGCGGCCCCCGTCGCGAGTGCGCTCGACGTCGTCGACCTCCGTCGGGAGAACCAGGCGATCGGCATCGAGTACGAGCTGGAGGGCGTCGAGATGAACCACCCCGACTACGCGGACCTCCGCCGGGCGATGATGCTCCGGCTCGACCACGAGATCGCGCCGGGCGGCTACTCGTGGATCTTCGCCACGGGCGAGGACACGGCGAAGGTCGGGCTCTGTTACATCCAGAACGACAGCCACCGCGAGTTCGCCGCGGAGGGACAGACGATAGACGGCTACCTCGCGGAGTGGCTGGAGAACGACCCGCGGTTCGCCGACGCCGAGCAGCTCGGCGGAAAGGTCCACCGCGGCTCCGCGCACATCCAGATGCCGGACCGAATGCACACCGACGGCTTCCTCGCGATCGGCGACACGGTCCCGTCGATCGACCCGCTGTGGGGCGAGGGGATACACAAGGGAATGAAGTCCGCGCGGGCCGCCGCGGTCACGATCGACCAGTGTCTCACCGACTCTGGCCGGCCGACGGACGCCGACAGCCTCGCGACGTACGACCGACTCTGGCACGAGGAGGTCGCCCCGCGGATGCGGGCGCGACTCATGCTCACCGAGATGCTGTACCTCGCGCCGAACGAGCGCTACGACCGCTTCATGCGGGACCTCCAAACGACGGACGACGACACGCTCGCGCTGGCCAACGAGGGACACAAACGGGCGATGGCGAAACTCCTCCATCTCAGCGACCTCCCGCTGCTCGCGAAGTACGCCCGCGAACACTTCCTCTCGTAGGACGCCTCCTGGAAGACCCCTCTCGAAACACCCCTCTCGGAAGACCCCTCTCGGAAGACCCCTCTCGGAAGACCCGGAGCGCGGCTACACCCCGAGCGCCTCGACGATCCTCGCACGGACCGCGAGGAGGTCCTCGTCGGTCCGTTCACGCGGTCGATCGGCGTCGACGTCGACGACGGTCTCGACCCGTCCGGGCTGGTCGCCGAGGACGACGACCCGGTCGGCGAGGTATGCCGCCTCCTCGACGTCGTGGGTGACGAGGACGACCGTCGTCCCCCGCTCGGCACAGGCATCACTGAGGTGGTCCTGCTGTTCGTGTTTCGTCAGCCGGTCGAGCGCGGAGAACGGCTCGTCGAGCAACAACACGGAGGGATCGTACGCGAGCCCGCGGGCGAGCGACACCCGCTGTTTCATCCCGCCCGAGAGCTCGGCGGGTCGACGCTCCGCGAACCCGTCGAGGCCGACGATGCGGATCAGTTCGTCGATGCGGGCGCGTGCGTCCGGGTCGGCGGCGTCCACGTCCGCCGGGAGCCCGACGGCGACGTTCCCGCGGACGTCGGTCCACGGGAGCAGGCGCGGCTCCTGGAACACCATCCCGACGGCGTCGCTGCCGCCCTCGCGGACGTCGTCGCCGTCGACGGCGGCGCGCCCCTCGAACCGGTCTTCCAACCCCGAGAGCACCCGCAGGAGCGTGCTCTTCCCGCAGCCGGACGGGCCGACGACCGCGACGAACTCCCCCTCCCGGACGGCGAGGTCGACGTCCGCGAGCGCGACGGTGTCGCCGTAGCGCTTCGTCAGTCCACGGACCGACAGGGTCGGCTCCGACGGGGTGTCTGCCGTCGGGTCGTCATCCCTCGGAGCGTCCGCCGTCGGGTCGTCATTCCCCGAAACATCCGCTCTCTCACCAGTCGACGACACGACGTTGCACCCCCTTGACGGCCAGGTCCGAGAGGTTCCCGAGGAAGGCGAACAGCAGGATCGATCCCACGATGACGTCGGGTCGCGCGAGGACGCGTCCGTCGCTCAGCAGGAACCCGATCCCCTGGCTTGCCGCGATCAGTTCGGCGGCGACCACGAACATCCACGCCAGCCCGACGCCGCCGCGGATCCCGACGAGGAGGCTCGGCAGGGCCGCCGGGAACACGACGGTCCGAAGCGCCTCGATGCGGCCGAGGTCGTACACCTCGGCGACCTCCAGTAAGTCCTCGCTCACCTCTCCGATCCCCGTCGAGAGGTTGAGATACACCGGGAAGAACGCGCCGACGGCGATGAGCAGCACCTTCGCCCCCTCTCCGATGCCGAACCACAGCAGGAACAACGGGACCCACGCCAGCGAGGGGATGTTCTTGAGGCTCTGTAACAGCGGGTCGAGCAGGTCGCTCGCCAGCCCGGAGAGCCCGGTGAGCGTCCCGAGCCCGGTCCCGACGGCGACCCCGAGGAGGACGCCGAAGAACACGCGCTGGAGCGTGATCGCGACGTGGCCCCACAGGTCGCCGGCGACGCCCATCGCGTAGAGCGTGCCGACGACGCGCAGCGGCTCGGGCAGCTGATGGGCGGCGAACACGCCCGTCGTCACGAGGTGGTGCCACACGACGACGAGCAGCGCGGGCACCACGAGCCCGAGCAGCCATCGGACGCCTCCGATCGCGGGGATCGGAACGTCCCGCAGCCGGGAGCGCTCCTCGACGGTCGCCACGTCAGTTCACCCCGTTCGCGAATCCCGTGTCGAGCAGGTCATCGACGCTGCTTGCGGGGTCGGCGTCGTCGTTGACGAGGCCCTCCCGCTCGAGGATCGGCGCGAGGTCGGCGAGCAGCTCCCGATGGGCGCCCCCGGGAATCGGATCGGAGAGGTCGTTTCGCGCGGTGAACACGCGTTCGGCGATCGGCTCGGACATCTCCGACTCGGCGGCGAGGATCCCGGCCGTCTCCGTCGGGTTCTCGATCGCCCACGCCCGACCGCGCTCGTACGCCTCGATGACTCGACGCGCGTCCTCGGGGTGGTCCGCGAGGAATCCGTCGAGGAAGTTGAGGAACCCGTACGTGTTGTAGGCGGGCTCGCGGAAGAACAGCTCCGCGCCGTCGTGTTCGAGCTCGAGCTCGGCCATGTGTGGGTCGAGCCCCGCCCACGCGTCGACGTCGCCGCTCGCCAGCGCCGACTGCCCCTCCGGGTGTTGGAGATGGACGACCTCGACGTCGTCCTCGCTCAACCCGACCTCGTCGAGCGCCTGCAGCAGGAAGAAGTACGGGTCGGTGCCGCGGGTCGCCGCGACCTTCTTCCCCTCGAGGTCGGCGACGCCCTCGATTTCCCGATCCGCGAACGTCACGAGCGCCGTCCACTCGGGTTCGGAGTAGACGTACGGCGTCGTGATCGGGACGCCGTTCGAGCGGGCCATCAGCGCCGCGACGCCCGCCGTGGAGGCGACCTGGGCCGCGCCGCTTTGGGAGTACTCGTTGGCCTCGTTGCTGCCGAGGCTGAGCACCCACTCGACCTCGACGTCCGTGTCCGCGAACGCCTCCGTCAGCCACCCGTGCTCGCGCAACACGAGGCTGATCGGGTTGTAGTAGGCGTAGTCGACCGTCACCGTCCGCCCGTCGTCGCCGACGCAGCCGGCAAGCAGGGCCCCGGCGGCCCCCGCCCCGGCCCCGCGAAGGAACTGTCTTCTGTTCATCGTGTCCCGACCGACGGGCTCCACTCATAAACTAATATAGCTAGAACGCATATTCGAAGGTAGCTATGATGCTCTATAGTAATAATTTATGAGGGCGTGTGAGGCACACATCGAGGGTCCCGTACTGACCGTGGCCGAGACGTACGATATCGTGGACTGTCCGGCTGGTCGGGCGTGAAAGGGTCGGGGATACGGCGCTTTGAGATAGCGGCAGATATCACGGGAGGGGACGAGCGCCCGGCCCGTCTCCTCTGCGGTTACGGATTACTGATCGCTTCCGGTGTTCGTGGGATCCTCGATACCGTGACCGGGGCCTCCGATGTCGATGATCGGCCCATCGTCGACGATAACGTCCCGTTCGAGAAGGCGGTTCCCGTCCAGGTCGACGTACGAAAACGCGCCCGTTCCCGAAACGACGTGTGCCGCCGTATGGATCGCGACGGCGCTTTCGAGCATGCAACCGATCATGAGGTCGACGTTCGCAGCCTCGGCGATAGCGACGATGTCGAGTGCGTCCAGGAGACCTGCCTTCCCGAGCTTGAGATTGAGCACGTCCACGGCGTCTTCGCGGACCAAACGGATCGCGTCGGCCGAACTGAACAGCGATTCGTCGGCCGCGATGGGAACCGGTACGCGCCGACTGGCTTTGCTCAATCCGACGACGTCGTCTCGATGAACCGGCTGTTCGATGAGGTCGAGACGGACCCCGTGATCGCGCATCTCCTCGGCGAACCGCACCGTTTCCCCAACGGTCCAACCTTGGTTTGCATCGACCTTCAGGCTCGCGTCCGGTGCGACCTCGGTGATAGCGAGCATCCGATCGACGTCCGCTGAGAGGTCACCTCCCGTCTTCACTTTCAACTGCTGATACCCAGAGTCGGTGGCATCGGCGGCGCGAACACGTGCGTTTTCGGGATCGACGATCGGTATCGTGATGTCCGTTTCGACCGGCTCCACAGGTCCACCGAAGAGCTCAGCCATCGGAACTCCCAGCTCTCGGCAATACGTGTCGACGATCGCCGTCTCCACCGCGAGCCTGGCGGACGGACACGTGGGGAACGCGGCCTCGAGGGACGACGAAAGCGCTCGGAACCGGCTGACGTCTGCCCCTTCGATGACCGAGGCCATTTCGGTGGCTATCGCGATCGCCGATCGCTGCGTCTCTCCGGTTACCGGAGCGATCGGTGCACCTTCACCGTATCCCGTCGTTCCGTCCTCGGTCTCGATCGAAACGAGCACGTTCGACGCGGAGCGCTGTACTCCGAGAGCGATCTCGAACGGCTCCGCGAGCGGCAGATCGTACGGCTCCACGTTCACGTCGACGATACGCGTCATTCGTCGACCTCCGTTAACACCGCATCGAGGATCCGATCGGTCCCGCCCGGCTGGAACACGTTCCCGACGGGGACGTCCGTTCGAGCGCTGTGATCGTCCTGATCGTCCCACGTCGAGACGGCGACGACGTCCGAGTCACAGAGCTGGCTGATGAGGGACCGCTCCGTCGCTTCCCCCCACACGTCGAACCGATCGAAGTGCGTGCGCGTCCTTCGATCGGGGTCGTCCGTGAGGACGACCGCGTCCGGCCAGGACCCGTGAAGGATAGAGAGCGTGACACCGGAGTACGCCCGGTGTGATAACGACGCCTGTCCTTCCACGAACACGATCTCGTGGTCTGCCGCGGCGTCACACACGAGGTCCTCGACGGCCCCTCCTGTGAAATCCGCGGGTACTCTGTCGATCACCACTCCCGAATGTGCACCGACCATGATTCCCGTCTGTCCGGTTGCGACCCAGGCAGCATCGATCCCCCGCTCACGGGCTTTGCGGTACAGCTCGAACGTCGTCGTTCGCTTTCCGACCGCACAGTCGGTTCCCATCGTTAACACGACCGGGACCTCGAGGTCGTCCACGCGCCCGTCGCCGACTCGCAGGTCCTCGTCCGCCGGTGGCTTCCGCACGTCGTACAGCGTCACGCCCGCCTCGTCGGCGAGGGAACGCCAGTCCGGATCGTCGGACAGGAAGACGTGGAGCCCGGACACTACGTGGCACCCGCTTCGGATCGCGGTCTCGATGTCGGACCGCCATTCCGCGGGGAGCTCGCCGCCGGCGGGAGCGACACCGATCACCAACACGTCTGCGTTCGGGGAGACGTCGAGTGCCTCGGTCACCGACTCGACTACCGGTACGTCTTCGACCCCGTCGTCCTCGAGGACGTCGCCTGCGGACCGACCGGCGGCGGTCGAATCGACGACCGCTTCCACGTCGAACACCTCGCTGTGGAGGGTCACGCCGTTGGCCGTCTTCCCGCCGGTCTTCCCGAACTCGCCCTCCGCGAGGACGATCGCCGGTACCGGACCGTCGAACTCCGTGCGTAGATCCATGTACGGCGTCTGCGCGACATCGTCACAAAGACTCACACCCCATCATGACCGGGGTCGTTCCACCGCCACCGGTTCTCGACGTGCGACAAATTTATGCCCCGCTGTATCGCGGTGATAGTTGTCAATGAGCAGTACAGCGTCAGGACCCACGAACGACCTTCCCGGAGCGCGGCTCCGACTCAAGATCTGGCACCCGAACTGTTGGACGCTCGATGTGACTGAAGACACCGGGGCGGGGCTAATCGCTGATGGTGTGTACACTGTCGACTCGCGGGTTAAAGCCCACTTGATAGCGTTCAGCGACCGCTCTGCACGTATCGACGATCTAATCAGTGCGGTTCGCGATTCGACGCTGACCGACAGCGTGGCTGTGATGGGAAAGCAATACGACCTGACGCCACGACAATCGCTTCCCGGCAACGCGACCCGAGAACTGTTCGTGACCTACGAGCCGACGAACAGCATCCACGAGGCGCTCGTTTCCCGTGGGTTCATCCCGGACGAGCCGATCCGGGTAAAGGAGGGGTACGAGTACTGGACCGTGGTTCTCGACGGCGAACGTTCGGACATGACCCGTCGTCTCGACGAGATCCGTGAGGAGATGAACGCGACTATCGAGATCCGACAGGTCGAAACTCCGGTCGATCTCAACGGGAGCGGCGACCAGTTCACCGACCTTTCGGAGCGACAGCGTGAAGTGTTCGAACTCGCTCGTAGAGAAGGGTACTACACGTGGCCGCGTGAAGTATCGGCGACCGAACTCGCCGAGGAGATCGATCTCTCGCAAGCGACGGTTCTCGAACACCTTCGAAAGGCGGAAGCGAAGATCCTCGGGCCGGACTGATGAGTCCCGACGCCGAGGACGGCGACGATCAACCGAGCCATCCGTTGGAACGGGCCTTCAACGAAACGACCGGCGAGTACCAAGCGACTGACGGTCGGTCCGCAGCCGTCGACGACCCCGCGACGGCTTCCGACGGCAACGAACCGGTCCCGTTTCGAGAGCGTGCTCGTCGACGGCTCGGTCTGACATCCCGGCAGTGGACGCTGGCGATCAGTCTCGCGATCTTCGCCCCGTACCCGCTGTTCGTATACCTCCTCTTGGCGACGTCCCTTGGCGGTCCGTGGTTCATTGGAACCACGGTCGCGTATTCGATCGTGGCGATCGTCGCGAACTTCGTGTTGTAGGTCCTTCGACGGGAAGGAGGAACGACCCCGTCGTCGACGCGCGGTGAACCTGAGGACGCGGAACCCGGATCAGAGCAGATAGGCGTTGAGGATCCTGAGGTTCTTCCCGAGACCGTCAACCGCTTGATTGTGGGCTTCCAGGGCCTCCCGTGCTTGCTGGAGATGGGGCTCGGGATCCGCTTCCGGAACCTCTCCGGAACCGATCGCATCGATGTTCTCGTCGATGGCTTCGAGGGCAGCACGCATTTCGGTTTCGAACTCTTCGAGGAGACCGTGGTGCGACGTCAGCCCGGCGAGGGCCTCATCGCGGTTGCGTACCGCCTGCTCCGTCTCGAGATGGGACGCCGAGGCTTCGAGCGACGCGATCTCTACGGATTCCCGTTGGAGTTCGGTTCGGAGGTCGTCGAGCGCACCCCGTTCCAGCGCGATCACTTCCCGAGTTTCCGTGAGGACGACGTCGTCGAGCGGACACGAACACTCCGACCGGAGCGTCGACTCACGGGTCGCTTCGAGCTGTACGACGCGTTCGACCGCTTCAACGAGCTCGTTCATCTCGTCAGTCCCCGTTGGCCCCCGTCCCCGCCGCCGATGCGTCGTCTGTACCGTCCGCCGGTTCGACCGGATCGGCTTCGGATCCGATAGGGGTCCCGGGTTCCGGTGCGTCCTCGCCGGCTATCGCGTAGTACGCCTCGGCGTGCCGGTATCCGTTCTCGTCGTAGTACGGGTGGCAGGCGACCCGTCTCCCCTCTTCCCGTCGATCGGTCGGTTCGAGCTTCGGATCGACGTGCTTGCAGATCACCGTGCTCTCCTGGCAGCGGTCGATGAACCGACACCCGTCGGGGAGGTTGATCGGATCCGGAACCGATCCCTCGATCTCCGCATGGGTTCGGTCGCGGAACGGATCCGGTTCGGGAGCCGCCGCGAGCAGACTCTTCGCGTACGGATGTGTCGGATCCTGTATCACCGCCTCCGTCTCGCCGAATTCGATCATTCGGCCGAGATACATCACCCCGATCCGGTCACAGACGTGGCGGAGCATCGAGAGGTCGTGGCTGATGATGAGGATCGTCAGGTCCAAGCGTTCGTTGAGTTCCTCCAGCAGGTTGAGGACGCCAGCGCGGATGCTGACGTCCAACATCGATACCGGCTCGTCCGCGAGCAGGAACTCCGGTTCCAACACGAGCGCCCTGGCGATCGCGACGCGCTGTTTCTCCCCGCCACTGAGCTGATGCGGATACTGATCGAGGAACTGCTCGGGGGGCTCGAGTCCGGCCTTCCCGAGCGCGTCGACCACCTGATCGGCACGGTCTGCCGGAGACTCCCCGATGTCGTGTATCTTCAGCGGCTCGACGACCGTATCGAACACCGTCCGCCGCGGGTTGAGGCTCTCGAAGGGGTCTTGGAATATTATCTGTACTTTCCGGCGGAACTCCTTCAGCTCGGCCCCTTTGATCGAGGTCACGTCTTCCCCGTTGAAGCGGATCGTCCCGTCGGTCGGTTCGAGGAGCCGGATCAGCGTCTTTCCCGTCGTCGTCTTCCCACAGCCGGACTCCCCGGCGATACCGACGATCTCCCCGCGCTCGAGGCGGAGGTCGACGCCGTCAACGGCACGAACGTACTGTCGATCGCGACCGAGAACCGTATCGAGGAGCCCCTGATTGACGGGGAAGTACTGCTTGAGTCCGACACATTCCATCACGTACTCGTCAGTCATCGGCGACCTCCTCCCGCTCGGCGGGCCCCGTCTGTCGTTCCGTCCACGTCTCCTGTTCGGGTGCGCGTCGTCGCATGTCTTCGATAATGTCGTGCCGATAGCACGCGGAGAAGTGGTCCTCCCCGACCTGTTCGACCTCCGGATGTGCCTCGAGACATCGGTCGGTGGCGAACGGACATCGGCCCGCGAACTGACAACCGGATGGCCTCTTGGCGATGTCCGGTGGGTTCCCGGGAATACTGACGAGCGCCTTTTGCTCGCCGAACAGAGTCGGGAATGCGTTCTGTAGCCCGAGGGTGTACGGGTTGTACGGGTTCCTGAATAGCGATTTGATGTCGCCGTGTTCCATCATGTGTCCGGAATACATCACACCCATTCGATCACACGTCTCCGCGATGACGCTGATGTCATGGGAGATGAGCAGCATCGACACGTCGAGCTGGTCTTTGAGCTCGTTGATCCGTTTGAGGATCTGGTCTTGAACGATCACGTCCAGTGCGGTCGTCGGCTCGTCCGCGACGATGAGGTCCGGCTCCAGCGCCAGTGCCATCGCGATGTATGCACGCTGCTTCATTCCGCCGCTGAACTGGTGGGGATAGTCGTCCATCCGCTCAGGGTCGAGCCCGACCAGTTCGAACAGCTCGCCGACGCGTTCGCGGGCATCGTCCTTCGATGCGTCACGGTGCGCCTGGATGGCCTCAACGATCTGAGTCGATATCCGATGGACCGGGTTAAGCGCGTTCATCGCACCCTGACTGATGAGCGAGACGTGCTCCCATCGGATCTCGTTGAGTTGTTCGCGATCGATCGAGGCCACGTCGACGCCACGGTACCTGATCTCCCCGCCAGTGACGTGACCGTTTTTCGGGAGCAACCCCAACACCGCCTTCGCAACCGTGCTTTTCCCGCAGCCGGATTCGCCGACGAGCCCGAACGTCTCGTCGCGACCGACGGTGAAACTCACCCCGTCGACGGCGACGAGCCGGCCGTCGGCGCGCGTTTCGTACTCGATGACGACGTCGTCGACGTCGAGCAGCGGTGCGTTCGGATCGAAATCTGTGGTGACAGTCATGGTTCTCGAAGCTGTGGGTTAGCGATCTCTTCGTATCCGCGCCCCGCCATGTACGCCCCGAACACGACGAGGGTGATCGAGATCCCCGGCGGGATGGACCACCACCACGCGGTGGTGAACTCTTGTGTAACGAACGCCCGTTGCAGCATGACTCCCCACGAAGACACGTTCGGGTCCCCGAACCCGAGGAAGGAGATGCTCGCCTCTGCGGTGATCGAATAGCCGACCGCGATGGCGGCATACAGCGCCGAGAGGGGGATCACGTTTGGCAGAATGTGGTAGAACATGACGCGGAAGTCGCTCGCCCCAGCCGCCTTCGCGGCCTCGATGTACGGGCGTTCCTTCAGCGTGAGCACTTCGGAGCGGACGACCCGTGCAGTCGTGAGCCAATACAGCATCGCGATACCGAAGATGATGTTCCAGATGCTCCCACCGAGGATCGTCGCGAGGACGATGACGAACGGAATAAACGGGAGTCCGTAGAGGATGTCAACTACCCGCATTACGGTCTCGTCCACCCATCCACCGTAGTACCCCGCGACCATCCCGACGGTGGTGCCGATAACGGCCACCATGAACGCCCCGAGGAGGCCGACGAACATCGCGACGCGGCTCCCCATGATGAGTTGTGAGAGGACGTCGTACCCGGAATCGGTCGTTCCGAGCGGGTGTGCAGCCGTCGGTGATTCGAGCGAATACCAGCTTCCGTCGTCCGCGATTATCCGTTCGAACGGTTCGTACGGGACGAGATACGGTGCAAGCAGGGCGACGAGGAAGTAAAAGACGAGAATCCCCATCCCCACCATCGCGATCTTCGACTCGGAGAAGATCGCGGCCTGTTTGTACGTACTCCGTTTGAGGTTCTCGAAGAACCGCCGCCAACCGGTCTCGACGGTTGTCGTGGGTTCGACCGCCCTCGACTCCGATGACTCCCCGGACATCACTCCTCACCCCCGATCTGCACGCGCGGATCGAGATACGAGTACGCGAGGTCCGCCATGAAGTTCATCGAGATAACGATCACCGAAAGCAGGAAGAACGTGGCCTGTGCTAACGGGTAATCGTTCCGTAGCGACGCCTGTACCATCTCGCGTCCGAGCCCCGGCCAAGAGAACACCTGTTCGATCAGCACTTGGCCGCCGACCGAGAACCCAACCGCGATCGCGAAGGCGGTCACGACCGGCAGGATCGCGTTCCGTGCGGCGTGCCGGATCATGATCCGACGCTCCGCGAGCCCTTTCGCTCGAGCGGTGTCGATGTAGTCTTCCGTCAGGACTTCGAGCAGGTTGTTCCGCATCAACAGCAGTGGAAGTCCCGTGTAAAACAGGCTCAACGTGATAACCGGGATGACGAGGTGGTAGAGGAAGTCCGGACTGAGGAACTTCTCGAACGCGTTCGCGTACTGTGCGTCGACGCTCCGCATCCCGCCGAGCGGGAACCATCCGAGTTGAAACGAGAAGACGTACAGCATGACCATCCCGACCCAGAAGACGGGTGCAGAGCGGATGAGAAGCACTATCGTCATCTCGACACGCTCGCGTGCGGTACCGCGTATCCAACCCAGGTGTGCGCCCAGATACGTCCCGACGGCGTACGACATCACGAAGGCGGTCAACATCAGTGCGAGCGTGTTGCTCAGCCGTCCCCAGATGATATCGAACACCGGTCGCTGGTAGTAAAACGAAATTCCGAAGTCGCCCTGTACGACGTTGGTCATGTACAACGCGTACTGGACGTACAACGGCTCGTTCAGCCCGTACTGCTCGGCAACCATCTCACGGGCTTCCGGGGGCATTCGGGGATCCATCACCGTCGACATCGGATCGCCCGGAACGAGCCTGAACAGAACGAACAGGACCGAGAGCACCATGAAAAGCGACACTAACATCAGCGCGAAACGCCGAACTACGTACCGTCTGTTGACCATTATTGTGGAATAAACAGGTGTTGAAGAACTACTCCGGGTGGTAGAGTCTCCCCTCCGAGTCCCACACGTATCCGGCGTCTTCGAGGAGTTCGACCGCAACGTCCTCGCCGTCGAAAACCGGAGTGTCCGGGTTGTGCCAGAACTCGATACTCTCGTTGATCGGGCTGATAGCCCGTCTCCCGAAGCCACCGTAGACCTCTTCGACAATTACCGGATTCGCGGCGGTCATCACCGCGTTAACGGCCTGTCGGAACGCGACGTCGTCGAACGGCTCTCGTTCGAGGTTGAGCCACGCGGCCTGTCGGCTGTCGTCCAGGTGGACGACCGAAGTGAGGTGGTCGTTCTCTTCGACGGACTCCTCGAGGCGGTTGAGGTCTCCGAACCAGTAATCGAGGAGATCGTACTGGCCTTGGACGAGCGCCTCTAACTCTGCATCTCTCGTGGAGAGCGGACGCTGAACCCGCGTTTCGATGTTCGGTGCGGCGAACGGGTGATCCTCGAACGCTGGCATCTCGAAGCGCTCGCCTTGATCCCACTGTCCCCACTGGAACGGGCCGCTTCCGATGGCGGGGCGGTCGTCGTCAATGACGACTTCCCACGGCGTGTCCTCGTTGCCCGTCTCCGAGAGGATGTTCTCCCAGTAATGTCGCGGAAGGATCGGAACCTCTCCCAGCGAACTGACGAGGAACGGGGCGAACGGCTCCTCGAGGACGAACGTCACCTCGTCGTCGCCGGTCTCTTCGACGGACTCGATGGGGTCGACAAACGCGATGTACGCCGGCGGCTCGGTCTCCATCATCGTTTGGAACGTCCAGACGACGTCGTCCGCGGTCACCGGTTCGCCGTCGTGGAACCGCATGCCGCTTTCGAGGGTCACCACGATCTCCGTATCCGAGAGCCACTCCCACCCCTCGGCGGCCCATGGATCCGGCGAGAAGTCGTTCGGATCCGTTCGCACGAGGAAGTCGTGCATCATCGACGTCGGGTTGTTGTTCCGACTCGGCCCGCGAGCGTTGTGATGGAACGGATTGAGTTGGTCGCTCGGATCCCAATTGTTCGTCACGAGGACTTGTCCTTCCTCGTTGAGGGGTTCCATACTCACCCAGTTGTAGATGCTGGGGAAGCCGTTCGTCAACGGGTCGACGACGATCGAATCGGGGTCGATCCGGTCGCTATTGTACCCTTTGACGTTCTCGTTGTAGAGGTGCTGACTCTCCTGGCGCTGTTCGCCGAGGATTCGTTGTGCCTCAAAGACGAGGCTCTGTCGTTCGTCCACATCCGTTTCAGACGCCTGTTGCTCGGCGAGGTCGTCGAATTCCGAGTGGCTGAAGCCGCTGTGGTTGCGCGGACCGTCCGAATGGAACCGTTCCATCAGGATGCTGTGCGGGTCTCCGTCCCCCGTGGTCCAGTTGTAGGTGACGATGTCGTACTCGCCGTTCTCCTCGCGTTCGACCAACACGCCGATCTCGGTCGCATCAACCGAGATGTCGATCCCGAGGGTTTCGCCGAGCCGCTCCGTGATGTACTCGACCGACTGGTATCGATCCGGGTCGTATCGCTCGGTGTTGATCAGGTACTCGAGGTCCTCTCGAACCCGTCGCTCTTCCGGCAAGTCGTCTTCGACTGCCCTGTCTTCGGCACCGTCGTCGCCGGTACAACCGGCGACGGAGATTCCAGTCACCGCAGCGCCGGCACCACCGAGCTTCCTGAGCAGCTCTCTTCGATTGGGACTCATTGACAATGCACTGTGTCACAAAGACGGGAATAAACACACAACCAATCATACACGGGGGACTGTCATCGCTTTCCGATGGCTCACTCGGCCCCGATCACCGTACCCGGGGTTCGTCCCGTATGGTCCCCGTCGCGGACGACGAACTCGCCGTTGACGAGGACGTGGTCGATCCCGGCGGCGTACGCGTGCGGGTTCACGAACCCGCCGCGCTGAGCCACCGTGTCCGGATCGAAAACGGTGACATCGGCTCGGTGTCCGGCGACGAGCCGTCCTCGATCGCTTAGAGAGAGTCGGCTGGCGGGGAGGCCGGTCATCTTGTACACGGCATCCTCGAGCTCCAACACGCCTTCCTCACGGACGTACGTCCCGAGCACCCGCGGGAACGCCCCGTAGTTCCGCGGATGTGGAGTTCCCTCACCGAGGGGACCACACGTACACAGCGACGAGCCGTCACTGCCGACCATCGTCAGCGGATGACGCATGACCGTCCGAACGTCGTCCTCGTCCATACCGAAGTTGACGTGCATCGTCCCGTTCTCGTCCGCGAGCAGCACGTCGAGCAGTATCTCCGGAGGGGTCCGATCCTCCCCGTCACGGTCGGCGAGCTCCGCCAGCGTCCGTCCCTCGAGGTCCTCGAGGTCCTCGTTCCGCACGCGCGTTATCAGCACGCCGTCCCACGAATCGGTTCGGCTCCCTCGAAGCTCGTCGAGCAGCGCTTCCCGTGTCGGTCCGTCACGGAGCCGTTCCAGTAGGGCGTCGTCCCCGCCGTCATGGGCCCACGTGGGAAGGAGCGCACCGAGGCTCGTCGACGAGGCGACGTAGGGGTACTGGTCACACTGTACGTCGACTCCCTCCCGTTCGCGGGCGATCTCCATCCGCCGAAGGGTGTATCGGACCTTCCCCCAGTTATCCGGGCCGATAGCCTTGTGGTGAGAGATCTGGACCGGCACGTCGGCCTCCCGACCGATCTCGATCGATTCTTCCACGCTGGCGACGAGTTCGTCGCTCTCGCTCCGCATGTGGGTCGTGTATATTCCACCGCGGTCCGCAACGGGCTCCGCGAGCGCGACCACCTCGTCCGTGGCCGCGTAGGCCCCTGGTGGATAGAAGAGCCCGGTCGAGAGCCCGACGGCCCCTCCGTCCATCGCGTCGGCAACGATCCCCCGCATCCGATCCAGCTCGTCGGCGCTTGGCTCGCGGTCCTCGAAGCCGAGTACCTCGGCACGCACGTTCGCGTGGCCGAGGAGCGTGGCGACGTTGACGGAGAGCTCGCCGTCCTGGAGGAACGTCAAGTACTCTTCGACCGACCGCCAGCGATCGACTTCGACCTCGTCGCCGAGCCCGTTTCGCTCGAACCAGGAGTCGACGAGCTCCGCGGCCTCGCCGCGGCGGGGTGCGGCGCTCGCCCCGCAGTTGCCGACGACTTCCAGTGTCACCCCCTGCCTGACCTTGCTGTGAGCCTCCCGGTTGATCGGAAGGGTGAAATCGGAGTGAGTATGGATGTCGATGAAGCCGGGCGCGACGATCGCGCCCTCGACGTCGACGATCTCGTCCGCCGTCCCCTCGGCCCCGCCGCCGACCGCGACGATGATGCCGTTCTCGATCCGGATCGATCCGGCACGCCAAGGTGCTCCCGTTCCGTCGACGATACGCCCGTTCCGGAGCAGTACACTATCGCTCATCGATCCGGGATCTCGGCGAACGGATAAAAAGACACGGCCGCGCACTACCGGCCCGTCACGAGGCAACGCTTCCGCGGATGCCACATGCGGTCCCGCGCCATGCGGTCCCGCGCCATGCGGTCCCGAGATTCCGTTTCCGCGCGTGAGTCAGTCCGTCCGGAGTCGTTCGATCGCCTCCTGATCGGGCTCGATTCCGAGTCCTGGCCGCTCCGGGACTTGAAACGTCGGTCCGTCGACCGCCCACTCGTCGTCGTTGGCGACGAGCGTGTCGTCCGCGTACTGGTTCATCACGCCGGTCGGATAGGTTATCGTGGGCGTCGAAACCGTCAGGTGAGCGCTCGCCGCCGCGCCGATTCCGAGTTCGACCATACTCCCGGTAAAGCACGTCAACCCGTTAGCGGCTGCGACGGTCGCGACGTCCTTCCCGCGATGTAACCCACCGGTCTTCGCCAGCTTGATGTTGATGATATCCGCGGCACCCGCCCGAGCTATCGCTGCCACATCGCGGGGGGAGAAGGCCGCCTCGTCGGCCAAGACCGGCGGATCGACCGCCTCGCGGACGCGCCGGAGCCCGTCGAGCGTATCGTATTCGACCGGCTGTTCGACGAGAGTGAGCCCGTTCGCGGCGGCGTCGAGGGACCGAACCTTCCGGATCGCTTCCTCGGGGTGCCACCCCTGATTGGCGTCGACCCGGATCCTCGCGTCCGGAACGGTGTCGGCGATCGCAGCGATACCGTCGCGCTCGGCCCCGTGGTCGTCACCGCCGACCTTCACCTTGAACGCCCGGAACCCGTCGGCCGCCGCCGCCGCGGCGTCCGCGGCCATCTCTTCGCTCCCCTTGATACCGATCGAGTAGTGCAGATCGAAGGTCCGGTCCTCGGTCTTCGGACCGCCGAGAAGGTCGTACACTGGAACCCCGAGGTGCTTCCCGAGCGCGTCGTGTAGCGCGAGGTCGATCCCGTACACCGGGAACGGCTCGCCCGACAGTTGGCGTTCGAGGTCGTCGACGATCCGCGGCAGCCGAATCACTCGACGCCCCTCGACGGTCGGCGCGAGCGAGTCGTTTATCAGCCGCGTGCAGGCCTCCTGCGTGAGGCCGTGTGGCCACGCGGCCATCGGGGCGATCTCGCCGTAGCCGGTCACGTCCGCGTCGGTCTCTACCCGCACGACCACGTGGTCGTGCGTCCCGGAGTCCTCGCCCGGCGCGGACGAGAGGCTCGTCTCGTAGGCGCGTTCTATCGGAACCGACACGGGGATCGCCGTGACGTCCGTGACGTTCATGACGACCTCGACCACGACGGGTAGTCGTCGTCCGCCATCTCGTCGATCGGGAACTTCGGCCGGGCGATCCGTTGATGGTCGAACCGAGCGGGGTTCATCGCGACGAGACCGGGGCTATCGACGGAGATCACCTCGCTCGCCATCGGCTCGTAGTCCGCGCGGAAGTGGTTCGTGCTTTTCACGACGAGCACGTCGAGCCGCTCCGGTTGGATCCCGACGTGACGCCAGACCTCCGCGTCGAGCGGCTGTATTCGGTTGTCGACGAGGATCACCTCGACCCCATCACCGCCGCCCGTGACGGCCCGTACGGCCCGTCCGAGATCGTTTCGGGTCCCGGTCCCCATCGGGCCGGTGTTCCGAAACTTCCCGTCGGTGATCGCTTTCACGTACAGGTCTACGTCCACGATCGGGTCCCCGTGAAGGTCGTCCTTCTTCCCGCCGAGCGTGGCCGTGATCCGCTCGCCGACCCCCGCGTCGACGGCCTGCGCGACGACCTCCGGGTCGTGCATCAGCGCGAACCCCGCGTTTTCGACCCCCTGATCGATGAGCTCCCGAAGGACCGTCGTCCCGTCGGTCGCACCACCGCCGCCCGGGTTGTCCCCGAGGTCCGCCATGACCACCGGCCCCGCCTCGGCACGGCCGTCGGCGACGAGCGATTTCGCCCTCGAGACCGCGGCTTCGGGCCCCGGATACTCCCCAACGAAGTCGTGCCGTCGGTCCCAAATCGTCTCAGCGAGCTCCCGTGCAGTGTGCTCCGCGACGTCCGGCGATCCGTCCGCGACGACCGGGATCGAGAACCCCATCGAAGGGATGTCGGCCTGATGGAACCCGGGGAAGACGTTTACCTTGATAACGTCGTCCCGCTCCTCCAGTCCCCGTGCGTCGGTCATGACCTCCGCCATCGGGCCGGCGCGCGTGTTCTGTTTCGGGCCGTAGGGTAACACCGGAGGACGCTCGATCCGCATCACCGGATCGATCGCTCCGTCGATGGCGTCCAAGAGGATCGACATCGCCCGTCGTCCGGTCGGCCCCATATCCGTGTGTGGATAGCTCTCGAAGGCGACGAGCGCGTCCGCGGCGTCGATCATGGTTTCAGTAACGTTTCCGTGGAGGTCCAGGGTGACGACGATCGGCGTCCCGTCCCCGACGACGTCACGCACCGCCTCGATCAGTGGTCCCTCGCCGTCGACGCCCCCTTCTTGAACCATCGCGCCGTGTAACGAGAGGAAGACGCCGTCGATGTCGTCCGCCACGTCGGCGAGATCCGATCGGATGTGGTCCGTATAGAACGCGTAGGCGTCCGCTGTCACGGTCCCGCTCGGCATCGCCGCCGCCGACACGCTCGGGTGCAACTCGACTCCCTCCCGCTGAGAGACGTCGATCGCCCCGCCGATCGTCGTGTTGGTTCCGTCCAGTTCGGTCAGTACGTCCTCTCCGAAGTATTCCCGCCGTTCCTGGAACTCCGCTCTCCCGGTCGGTGTCGGCGAGAAGGTATTCGTCTCGTGTGAGAACTCCGCGACGAAGACTGTCGGTCGTTCCATGTCCGTCGATCACAGGTGACGTGGATAAACCCGGTACCGATCATGCCTTGTACCCGGCCGCTCCGCGCGTCGTGGGCCTCAGTCGTCGGCCCCGACTCGGAGGGCCCGCCCCGGCGTCGCACCCGTCGTCTCGCCGTCACGCACGACGAACTCCCCGTCGACGAGCACGTGCGGCAGCCCGCGGGGTGGTTTCAACGGGTCCTCGTAGGTCGCCCTGCTCTCGACGGTGTCGGGATCGAACACGACGAGGTCGGCGTCCATCCCGGGACGGATCACGCCCTTTCGCTGGAGCCCCATCGCGCGCGCCGGGAGCGACGTCATCTTCCGAACGGCCTCCTCCAAACCGATCGCGTTCCGGTCGCGAACGTACGTCCCGAGGACCCGAGTGAACGTCCCGGCGAGCCGCGGGTGCGGGGTACCGCCGAAGAGCCCGTCCGTCGCGACGTTCACCACGTCCGTTTCGAGGATGGCTTCCACGTCGTCCGGGTCCATCATGTGGATCCGCATGCTCACCGCGAGGTCTTCCTCGACGAGGAGGTCACAGACCGTCTCGACCGGGTCCTGGTCCCTTTCGGCGGCGATGTCGCCGATGCTCCGCCCTTCCAACGGCTCGTTTCGTTCCGAACGAACGCTCGTCACGACGACTTCGTTCCACCCGGCTAACCCGGCGATGTTCTCCCATCCGTCGATCCGCCACTCCTCGATGTCCCGCCGGATCCGCTCGCGCGTGTCCGGCTCCGCGATCAGCTCCTTCGCGCGTGCAGGGCCTTCCGCGTGCACCCACGGCGGGAGCGCAGCGGAGAGCATCGTGCTCCCGGCCGTGTACGGGTACTGTTCGACCGTGAGGTCGACGCCGCGCTCCCGCGCGGTTTCGAGGAGGGCGTTGCTCCGATCGACGTGCCCGTGCTGGGCGGTTCCCGCCAGTTTGTAGTGTGACAGGTGGAGCGGCACGCCGTGTTCGGACCCGACGTCGACGAACTCGTCGAGCGCCTCCCATATCCATCGCCCCTCGCTTCTCACGTGGGCGACGAACGGCCGTCCGTACCCCTGAAGCGTTTCGGCCAACGCGGATACCTCCTCGGTCGAGGCGTACGTACACGGCGTGTAGATGAGGCCGGTCGAGAAGCCGACCGCGCCGTCGTCCAGCCCGTCGCGGATCAGCTCGCACATCTCCGCGAGCTGTTCATCGCTCGGCTCGGCGTCCGACATTCCCATCACGTTGAACCGAACCGTTCCGTGTCCGACGAGGAGCGCGACGTGTGGGCTCACGCCCGACTCCTCGACGGCGTCGAGGTAATCCGCGACGCTTCCCCACGTCCACTCGGTGTCGACGCGTCCGGCGAGCGCACCGAGCTGGGTCGACCACTCTTCGGCACCGCCCTCACGATGCATTGGGGCCATCGAGAAGCCGTCCTGGCCGAGCACCTCCGTGGTGATCCCCTGACGGATCTTCGGCTCCAACGTGGGATCCGCGAACAGCTCGAGGTCCGAATGTGAATGCGTGTCGATGAAGCCGGGCGCGACGACCGCACCGTCGACGTCGATGACCTCGTCCGCGGATGGGGGATCGCCGCGATAGACGCCGTCTATCCGTCCGTCCACCACGGCGACGGCTCCGTGGAACCAGGGAGCACCCGTCCCGTCGACGACTCGTGCGTTCTCGAGGCAGTAGTCGAGGCTCATATGGCCCGATCGGAAACGGCCGACATAACCGCACCCCCCCGTAAACCCGGGTCGAGGCTCGGACGCGGACGGCGATGGCCCGGCGGATCGACCGACACGCAGCCACGGACGACGCGTCGGAGTGATCGATCGCGACGCGTCAGACCGCTCGCTCCCAGAAGTCGAGGAAGTTCCCGCCGACGATCCCCTCGATCTCGGCCTCGCTGTAGCCGCGCTCGGCGAGTCCCTCGGGGATGACGCCCCAGTCGCGGTACGACTGCATCGGGCCGAAGCCGGTCCCGATCCTGACGCCGTGCTCCTCGCGGAACCCCATCGACTCGAACGCGGACAGCAGGCCGTCGTGGAGCGGGGCGGGCAGCTCCGGCGTCCACGAGCCCCAGTCGGTGCCGATCCCGACCCGATCGATCCCGACGACGTCGACCGCGTGGTCGATGTGGTCGAACAGCACCTCGAACGGCGGCGACGACTCGCCGGGCGCGAGGAAGAACGGCACCGCGAGGACGCCGACGTAGCCGTCCGTCGCCGCGAGCGCCTCCAGCTCGGCGTCGGACTTCGCGCGGTCGTGGTCGGCGAGCGCGCCGCAGAAGGCGTGGGTGATCGCGACCGGCCCCGACGCGGCGTCCATCGCGTCGAGCGTGGTCGCCCGTCCGCAGTGGGACAGGTCGACCACCATCCCGTGCTCGTCGAGCGCTTCGACGAAGGCGACGCCGTGGTTCGAGAGCCCGGCGTCGACGCGCTCGGTGCAGCCGACGCCGACGAGGTTCTGGTCGTTGTACGTCAGCTGGACCACCCGAACGCCCGCGTTGTAGAGCCGCGTCGTCTCCGCGACGTCGCCGTCGATCGCCGCCCCGCCGTTCTGGACGTTCATGACGACGCCGACGTCGCCGCGCTCGACGACCGCCGCCGCCTCCGCCGGCGTCGTCACCTTGTGGAGCCAGTCGACGGCGTCGAACCGGGCCTGCCAGCGGAGGACGTCCTGCCGGACGCCCTCGGGGAACCGCAGGGTCGAGTCGAGACTACCCATCGTCGCGCTGACCAGGTCGACCCCGGCGTCCGCGTACGCGCCGCGGAGCTCCTCCCGGTACGTCGGGTCGTCTCGGAGCTGCCGGACCTGCGCCTCCTCCATCGCGTCGTAGGCCGCGCCCGCGCTGCCGCCCGCGTCGAGCACGTCCGCCATCGCGGCCTCGATACGGTCGGACACCACGAGCGGGGTCCCCCGGGGGAAGTAGTCGAACGTCGGCGTGTGAGCCATGTACGGGGTGGACGGGCGAGCGTCTTAAGCGGACGCCCCCGTCAACACGGGGGTCGGCGACGACGCTACGCCTCCAACACGCGCGCTAACGCGTCCATCGTTTCGTCGACGCGGTCGACGCGCGCGTTGTGTCCCATGTGACCGATCCGGAGGACGTCGTCGGCGAGGTCGGCGAGCCCCGTCGCGACCGTGACGTCCTCGGCCTCGCGCAGTCGAGCCTGTAGCTCCGTCGCCCGGCCGGGAACCGAGAACGCCGTGACGGTCGGCGAGCTGCGCTCGGGGTCCGGAAACGGTTCCAGGCCGAGCGCCGCGCCGCGCTCGCGACACCGGGCGGCGGCGGCCTCGTGGCGATCGTACACGTCCGCGACCCCTTCCTCGACGACCAGCGACAGCGCCGCCTCGAGCGCGACGACGTTCGTCGTCAGGTGCGTGTACGGGAACCCCTCGGAGACGTCGCGCCACGGCAGGAAGTTCGTGTACAGCGAGTGCGGGTCGCGCTCCTCCATCGCGGCCCACGCGCGGTCGCTGATCGCGGCGGTCGTCAGCCCTGGCGGCGCGCTGAAGCACTTCTGTGACGCGCCGAGACAGACGTCGATCTCCCCGGTGGGAACCGGGACGCCGCCGAGCGAGGAAACCGCGTCGACGACGGTGATCGCGCCGTGTTCGTTCAGCAGGTCGAGCGCCGGCCCGATCTCGTTGAGCGTCCCCGTCGGCGTCTCACAGTGGACCATCGTCGCGACCGCGAAGTCGCCGTCGGCGAGCGTCGCCTCCAGGGCCGCGAGCGGCAGGGGCTCGTCGTAGCCGGCCCCGACGAGCGTCGCCTCGCCGCCGTACTGCTCGACGAAGTCGGCGAAGCCGTCGCCGTAGAGGCCGTTCGAGAGGCAGAGCACCTCGGTGCCGGGCTCGACCAACGACGCGATCGCCGCCTCCAGCCCGAGGATCCCCTCGCCGCCGGGGACGACGACGTCGTGCGAGCCACCCGCACCGCCCGCACCACCCACGCCATCCGCACCATCCGCACTACCCGCACCACCAGCACCGCCCACATCACCAGCACCGCCCGCACCGTCCCCGATCCCGTACACCGTCTCCAGCTTCTCGACGACGTCCTCGTAGATCCCCGCGAAACGGGGGTCGACGTCGGGGTTGATCAGCTCGCGACTCATCGCTTCACGGACGGCGTCTGGGACCGCCGTCGGGCCCGGCGTCATGAGCATGGTCGGTGGGGGTCGCCCGCTGACTTATAAGGACTGGTCGATCGGCCCCGTTCCCGGCCGTGGTCGCTGCCTGCGGAGCCTCTATATATATATGTCGTCGACGAACTCGGCTTATAAGCGTCGTCTGCGGCGAGTCCGACTTATAAACGTCGGCCGCGGACCCGGTTTATAAGCGCTGCCGAACCACTTTTAAAGGGTCGGCGGCGGCGCGAGCGACCCCGTCCGTACCCCGTTCGCCTGACCTACAGCCGCCAGGTCCGGTCGAGGACCGTCTGTCCGTCGTGGGTGAGGTGAACTGCGAGATTCGACCCGTCGTGGGTCGTACGCGCGGTCGTCTCCGCGCGCACGACGTCGCTCCCGTAGTCGAGTTCCGCCTCGATGTCGGTCCACGTCCGCGCCGTCGCGGGGTCGTCCGCGGTGACCGACCATCTGACGGTCTCCCGCCAGCGCATCGTCGGGCCGTGTGGCAGCTCGATCGTCTTCTCGTCGGTCGTGTGGACGGTGACCGTGTCCGACCGGTGCTCCCGGGTCGTCTCCCACTCGCCCTCGCTCCGGGTGACGAACGGCGACGACAACGGCCCGCCCGTCGTGTCCGGCTCGGGCAGCGTCACCGTCTCGGGGTCGAACCCGTCCGCGTGTACCGCGCCGGGAAGCGTGACGACCGAGGGCGCGGTCGCGTCCGACCGGACGGTGATCGTCGCTCCCGCGCGCGGGGCGAGCAACCGCGGGAAAAACGAGGTCCCGACGGCGACGCGGAGCCGGTGGCCCGGCTCGAGGACGTGCGAGAGCGGCCGGAGCGGCACCTCGATCGTGTGTTCCGCGCCCGGGGTCAGCGGGCCCGGACCGTCGCCGTCCGTCTCGCCGTTCCCCGTCTCGCCGTCCACTCCCTCGTCGTCCGCCGCCTCACCGTCCCCCGTCCGAACCGTCCCGTACGTCAGCAACGAGGCCGAGCCGTCGGGGCTCACGTCGACGAGCCGGACGGAGAGGAGGACGTCCGGCTCCGTCGACTGGACCCGGAGCCGCGCCGTCCCGGTGCCGGTGAGCTCGACCGGGTCGGCGGCCGGCTCCGTCTCGAACGTCAGCGACCGGGCGTCGTCGCCGTTCGTATCGAGGGGCGGCGAGAGGTAGTGGATCGACTCGACGCCGACCGTGGCGTCCCCGTCGTAGGTCGCCTCGAGCGACCCGTCGACGGCCGCCGCCGGGTCGTCGGAGTCGGCCGCGCGAGAGAGGCCGTCCGGCGTGAGCGCGAACGACAGGACGTCCGCCGCGGGGCGCGTGAGTGCGCCGCCGTCCCCGTCGGCCGTCGGCCACTCCTCGCGGGTCCGCCAGACGCCGCCGTCGACGACCCCGCCCCCGTCGCGCTCCGTCCAGTAGGTGACCCTGGGGCGGTCGAGCGCCCCGTTCTCCGTGCCCTTGAGGAACCGATCGAACCACTCGACGATCCGGTCGCGGCACTCGACGGCGACCTCGCGGCCCTGGTACGGGAGGGTGTGCCGCCACGGCCCCATGAGGAGTCGCGTCGGCGCGTCGATCCGATCGAGGTGGGTCATCGTCGTCGCCGAGAAGTAGTCGCGCCAGCCGCAGATCGCGAAGACGGGGACGTCGACCCGCTCGACGTCGGCGTCGTTGTCCGCCCAGTAGGCGTTCTTCGTCGGGTTACGCTGCTGGTCGAACAGCCACGGGTCCCGGTCCGCCATCCCGTCGAGCCGCTCGCGCCACACCTCGGCCCAGCGCCCCTCGTCGTCGCGGTAGCTCGGGGGTAACGCCTCGAACGTGTGCATTCGCGGGAGCCAGCCGCCGGTGTGTTTGAACGACATCGCCCCGGCGGGGTACCGCGAGTCGTCGTACCCCGAGAACGGAGCCATGATCGGGACGATCGCCTTCAGGGCGTCGGGACGGCGCGACGCCGCGAGGTACTGGGTCCAGCCGCCGTAGGACTTGCCGACGGTGCCGACGGTGCCGTCGGTCCACTCGCGCTCGCCGAGCCACTCGATGACCGCCGCGACGGCGTCGCCCTCGCGGTCGTCGAGCGGCTGCGCCTTGACGCCGGACGACCCGCCCGTCCCGGGGAGGTCGGCGACGATCACCTCGTAGCCGGCCCGCGCGATGTAGCGCAGCAAGGGGTCGTACGCGCCGAAGGTGATGTAGTCGTCCTTGCGGTACGGGATCGCCATGAGGACGGCGGGGAACGGGGTCCCGTCGCGATCGGTCGGCTCGTATCGCGTCGCGGCGACGGTGCCGTCGCCGACCGGGATCCGCACGTCGTGGTGTAGCCTGATGGCCGTCTCGGGGTTCACGGTCACACCGTCGACCCCGAGGGTATAAATCACTACGTGGGGCGACGGTACCTTGCCGGGAGCGGCCGTCGCGACGAGCGGTCGTCGCGACCGTCCACCGCCGCGATCCGGTCCCTCTCAGGGCCCCGCCGTCGACACGATCTTGATGACGTCGCCCTCGCTAAGCTCGTGGCTCTCGCCGATCCGACGGCTCGATCGGGCGTCGACCGCGTGGAGGTACCCCTCCCCGATGTCCGTGTGGACCGCGTACGCCAGGTCCGGCGGCGTCGACCCGGCGGGCAGGAGGAACGCGTCCGGGAGGACGTTCCCGGTGCCGTCCGTCCACTTGGCGGCGTCCTGAACCGGGAACACCGTGATCCGATCGAGCAGCCCGTAGACGGCGTCGTTCAGCGCGGTCTGGACGCCCGTCCCGCCGAACGACGACATCACGTCGCGGATCGATTCCAGTCCCGCCTCCTGCTGCTCCGAGAGGTCGCCGACGATCTCGAAGCCCTCGTCGCCGGGGTCGTACTCGACGACGCCGGCCTCCGCGGCGCGCCGGAGCGCGAGTTCGCCGTCGGCGGTCGCCGGGATGACCGGGACCTCCGCCGCCTCACGCAGCCGGTCGAGGTTCTCCGGCGGCGCGACGTCCGCCTTGTTCGCCACGACGACCAGCGGGAGGGTGTGCGCGCGGAGCTCCCGCGCCAGCGTCTCACGGTGGTCGTCGGTCCACCGTTTGGGGTCCTCGGGATAGTCGAGCCCGCGGAGCACGGCCGCGACGTCGGCCTCCGTCGCGCCGAACCCGGTGAGCATGTCGGCGAGCGCCTCGTCGAGGTCGAAGTCGGGCGAGCGGGACTTGCGCTCGACGGATTCGAAGTTGTCCGCGACGATACCGGCCAGCCAGAGGTCCATCTCCTCCTCGATGAAGGTCACGTCCTCGACGGGATCGTGACTCCCGACCTCGACCGGTTCGCCCTCCGCGTTGGTCCCGCCGGAGGCGTCGACGACGTTGACGATGACGTCGGCGTTCGTCAGCTCGTCGAGGAACCGGTTGCCGAGCCCGCGCCCCTCGTGTGCGCCCGGCACGAGCCCGGCGACGTCGAGCAGCTCGATCGGGACGTAGCGCTTGCCGTCCTCGCAGTTCTCGTTCCCGCAGCGCTGCTCGCGCGCGAGACAGGGGCAGTCGGTTCTGACGTGGGTCACCCCGCGGTTGGCGTCGATGGTCGTGAACGGGTAGTTGGCGACGTCGACGTCGGCCATCGTCGCGGCGGTGTAGAAGGTGGACTTGCCGGCGTTCGGCTTGCCCGCCAGCGCGACCGTGATCATGGCCGTGAGTCACGGCGACGGGAAAAGCGCCTTTCGGTCATCGGTCGTCGGGTCGAGTCGTTCCGTTGAACGGCGCTCCCTGTGGAGCACCCGGACACCGGCGCGCGTCGTGGGCAACGACAAGGGATTTATCCGCTCGGACCGGACGAATCCGGTATGATCGGCTCCGGCCTTCCGGCCGTTTTGAGCGTCCTCCCGGACACGTTCACTTTCGCGTGGGCCGTGGCCCTGCTGTTCGCCGCCGCGTGGGTCCTCGACCACCGGGGCCACGCCGCCGGCCGGAGCCTCGCGGCCGGGACGTGGGGGCTGTTCGGGCTGTTCTGGCTGACGATGGTGCCGTACTTCGCGTTCGAACACCAGAGCTACGTCGAGTCGATACTCGCGCTCGTCGGCGCTCCGGCCTGTGCGTACGCCGGCTACCTGCTGTACTCCGGGCGCGGATCGCTGTTCGTGCTCACCCGTGCGGTCGCGGTGATGCTGTTCATCTACCTGCCGTTCGAGACGATCCCCGCGTTCACCGTCGCCGGGCTCGCGGTGCCGGAGCCGCGACGGGTCCTCATCGAGATCGTCGCCACCCAGACCGGGCTGCTCATCGACCTGCTCGGCTACGCGCCGGAGCGGGTGACAAGCCCGGAGGGGTACGACGCCGCCTACCTCTGGCTGCTCGACGACGGCCACTCCTACCGCGTGAGCGTCGTCCTCGCGTGCACCGGGCTCGGGAGCATGGCGATCTTCGGCGGGCTCATTGCGGCGGTGGACGCCCCCCTCGGCCGCAAGCTCCGCGGACTTGCCGTCTCCATCCCGCTCATCTACGTCCTCAACATCATCCGGACGACGTTCATCACGGTCGTCGCCGGCAACCAGTACATGCACTGGCAGCCCGACCTCGTGTTGGCGATGTTCGGCGCGACAGACCCCTACCGCGTCTCCTTTCTCCTCTCCGACCGGGTCATCAGCCAGCTGCTCGCGGTCGTCGCGTTGGTCGCGATCACCTACCTCGTCGCGCGCGAGCTCCCCGAGCTCGTCGTGGTGTTGGAGGACGTCCTCTACATCCTGACCGGCGAGGAACACGATCTCACTCAGTCGCTCGACCTGCCCCGGGAGCCGACGAACCGGGACTAACCACGGTCGAATCGGGACTGATCACGGACCAAACCTGAACTGCCTCCGGGTCGAAACCCGACCCGGCTGTCGAAAAACGGCGTCTCGGGGCCTTTCGAGGGCGGTTACGGTGCGATCGAGGCGGTGTCGGGGTGGTCGACCATGACCCCGTCGACACCGCGACCGTCGAGACGGATCACGTCCGCGGACGTCTTCGCCGTCCAGACGTTCACGCGGAGGTCGAAGGCGTGTGCCAACGCGACGACGTCGGTGTCCGTCGAGAGCCCGTCCTCCGTGTCGACCTCGACCTCGATCCGATCGGGATCGTCGACCGTCGTTCGGGTGTCGGTGCCCGTCCACGCGTTGACCAGCTCGATCGACGGATGGAATGCGTCGGCGTCGAGGGCGTCGGCGAGCGCGACCCGGTCGTCGACGGGCTGTGACTCGTGACACAACACCGCGAGCGCCGCGTCGGGGGCGTACTCGCGGACCTCGCGGATCGCCTCGTCGTGAAACGACGAGTAGATCGTGTCGACGCCGTGCTCGCGACAGGCGTCGACGGCCTCCGCGCCGATTCCGACCTCCTTCAGCTCCAGGTTGACGCGTAGCCCCTCGGGCGTCTCCGCGAGGAGTTCGTCGAGCGTCGGCACCGACTCGTCGCTGTCGCCGACGGTGAGCTCCCGGAGCTCGTCGAGCGGCGTCTCGTCGAGGCGTCCCGACACGCCCGTGGTCCGTTCGAGGTCGTCGTCGTGAAACACGACGAGCTCCCCGGTCCCGCATCGGCGGGTGTCGACCTCCATCATGTCCACGTGCCGCGCGGCCCCCCGGACCGCCGCGATCGTGTTTTCCGGATGGTGCTCGGCGAACCCGCGGTGTGCAATGATGCGTGGCCCCGTCATCGACTGATCGACCGTACTTCGCCGGCGTATTAAAACGCCCCGCTCACTCCGGTTTCCGACTCGGGTTGCGTATATAATCTATATAGTCTATATATCGTTCTATAGTTCTCCATAATGTTTTTAAAACAGAGGCGGATAGGACGGGTATGAACCGAACGACGCGCCCGTTCGCGGCGGCCATCGTCGATAGCGACGATACCGCCTCCCGTGGCGAGGGGCCGACTCCCAGCGGGTTCGACACGCTGACGGATCGCGGGACGCGGCTCGGCGGCGGGGCGGTCGGCGACGGGGTGGTCGGCGACGGGGCGGTCGGCGACAGGGTGGTCGGCGACGGGGTGGTCGGCGACGGGGCAGTCGGCGGCGGGGAGGTCACCGGATGACGCCGGAGACGGACCTGCTCGTCCACCTCGAGGACGAGGTGGTGATGCTCGTGTTGGCGACGCTGCTCGGGATGTTCCTCGGCCTCGAGCGGGAGTGGTCACAGAAGTCCGCCGGCATCCGGACGTTCGCGCTCATCAGCCTGCTCGGGGCCGTCTTCTCCATCGTCGGCAACGACGGCCTGATCGTGTTGGGCGGCGTGTTGGTCGTGACGAGCTCCGTTCTGCTTGCGGTCCAGAGCTTCGTCGAGGAGGAGGTCGAAGGGCTCTCGCTGACGACGTCCGTCTCGATGCTCGTCGCGTACAGCATCGGGACGCTCGTCGCCCACGGCTTCATCATCGAATCGGTGACGGTCGCGGTCCTCTCGTCGCTACTGTTGGTGCTCAAACGGGAGCTCCACCAGTTCGCGTGGGGGCTCTCCCGCGAGGAGATGCGCAGCGCCGTCGAGTTCGTCATCCTCGCGTTCGTCGTCTATCCGCTGCTCCCGAACGAGACGATCGACCCGTGGGGGGCGATCCAGCCGCGGCTCATCTGGTCGCTCGTCATCGCGATCAGCGCCATCGGCTTCGTCAACTACGTCCTCGTGAAGAAGTACCAGGGCCGTGGCTACGCGTTCACCGGCTTCTTCGGCGGGCTCGTCAACTCGACGGCGGTCGTCGCCGAGATGGCCAAGCGGGCGAAAAACGAGACGGGACTGATCGGGATCGCCGTCGGGTCGATCCTCCTCGCCAACGCCGCGATGGCGGTCCGAAACGCGGTCATCGTGGCGGCGTTCGTCCCGGAGGCCGCGCTCGTTATCGGGGCCCCCCTCGGCGCGATCGCGATCGCCGGGATCGCCATCGCGGTCCTCCGGAGCGACTGGCGGACGAAGCTCGAGGCGGACCTCACCTCGCCGTTCAGCCTCCGGAACGCGCTCACCTTCGGGGCGCTCTTCCTCGGCGTGCTGCTCGTCTCCGTGCTAGCCGAGGGAGCGTTCGGCGCGACCGGGTTCGTCGCCACCGCGTTCCTCGCGGGGCTCGTCTCCAGCGGGACGGCGACGACGACCGCGGTGTCGCTCGTCGGCACCGGCCAGATCACGGTCGAGACGGCCGCCGCGGGCGTCGTCGCGGGCACCGCCGCGAGCATCCTCGTGAAGACGTTCTTCGCCGCGACGATCGCGCGGGAACTGATAAAGCCGGTCCTCCTGTGGAACCTCGTGTTGATCGTGGTCGGCGTCGTCGTCGGAGCTCCGTTATTGCTCCGCTGATGGGGCCCGGTGAGGTCGTTTCACTGACCGTTTCGAGTCGCCTCGATGCAGCTAAAACCGTAGTACGTGCGCCTACATACGTCTCTATAGAATATTAGCAATATATATGAAAAATACCAAGGATTATGTGTGGCAGATATCTATCTTATCCCATGGCGAATAAACGTTCACGACGTGACGTACTGTACGGTGCCGGTGTCGCCTCGACGGTCGGGCTCGCCGGCTGCATGGGTGGCGACGACGGCGACGCGGGCGATGCCGGCGGCGACGACGTCGAGGAGCCGGACGACGACGCGATCACCGTCTGGCACGCGATGGGCGGCGGCAGCGGCGACCTGGTTGACGACCTCGTCGAGCGGTTCGACGCCGACACGGAATCGGAGTACCAGGGCAGCTACGAGGACATCCTCAACAGCCTGTTCGGCTCGATCGAGGCCGGCCAGATGCCCGAGGTCGTGATGATCGACAGCCTCCACAACCAGCAGGTGCTCGACACCGAGGCCACCCAACCGGTCGCCGACATCATCCCGTCCGACTACCCGGTCGACGACCTCGTCGGCGCGGTTCAGGACTTCTTCGTCGTCGACGGACAGCTCAACTCGATGCCGTTCAACAACTCGAACGCCATCATGTACTACAACAAGGACGTCTACGCGGAGGCCGGCCTCGATCCCGAGTCGCCGCCCGAGACGATCCACGAGGTCCGCGAGCACTCCGAGGCGATCGTCGAGTCCGGCGCCGCCGACTACGGGATCACGTGGCCCAACCACGTCTGGTTCGTCGAGCACTGGTACGCGCTCGCCAACGAGCTGATCCTCGACGCGGAGAACGGCCACGACGGGGCCCCGACGACGATGCACACGGAAACGGAGTTCGCCGAGGACCTGTTCACGTGGTGGCGCGACATGTACGACGACGACCTCTTCTTGAACCCCGGCATCGAGGCCTGGGACGAGGCCCGCAGCGCCTTCCTCAACGGGAACGCCGCGATCAAACTCGACTCGACGGCCGCCGTCGAGTCGACCCTCTCCGGCGCGGAGGACGAGGGCTTCGAGCTCGGCACGGCCTTCTACCCCTCGCCGACCGAGGACCGAACCGGCGTCCCCATCGGCGGCGCGTCCCTGTGGGTGTCGGACGAGATGGAGGACTCGCGGGCCGAAGAGGTCGGCGAGCTGCTCGCACACCTCGGCTCCGTCGAGAACCAGATCGAGTGGCACCAGGGGAGCGGCTACTACCCGATCCGCCAGGAAGGGATCGACCAGCTCGAGGATGAGGGCTGGTTCGACGAGCAGGAGCACTTCGCGACCGCGTTCGACCAGCTGCTCGCGTCCGAGACGACGCCGGCGACGCTCCGCATGCTCATCGGCCCCGCGCGAGAGGTCCAGCTCACCGTTCAGGAGGGATCCCAGGACATCTTCTCCGGTAGCGTCGGCGTCGAGGAAGGCCTCGCCGACATGAAAGAGTCCGTGGAGACGGAGCTCGACCGCTACTCCCGCGTCATCGGCGCGTAAGCCCGAGGGGAAACGCCTTTTCGACACATGTCACGTGAAATCTACGACCGGTCCTGGGTCGCGTACCTGCTGTTACTGCCGACGCTCGTCGTTTCGGCGGTGTTCCTGTACTACCCGGCTGCCAGGGCGGTCGAGCTCAGCCTATACGAAACGCTCCAGTTCGGGACCAGACGGCTCTGGACCGGGCTCGGAAACTACGAGTTCCTGCTCACCTCCGCGGACTACCACTCGAGCATCCTCATCACGCTCGGCTTCTCGGTCATCGTGATCATCGGCGTGATGGCGGTGTCGCTCGCGGTGTCGTTTCTCATCTACGAGGTCACGACCGGGCAGGCGTCGTATCTCGTCGCGGCGATCTGGCCGTACGCGCTCCCGCCCGCCGTCGCCGGGATCGTGTTCTTCTACATCCTGCATCCGAGCCTCGGGGTCATCTCCCAGCCGATCGAGGCGCTCTTCGGAGTCAACGTCGACTGGTTCACCCGTGGCGGACAGGCGTTCGTCGTCCTGACGGTCGCGGTCATCTGGAAGCAGATCGGCTACAACGTCATCTTCATGATCGCGGCGTTGAACAACGTGCCCGACGCGCTCGGCGAGGTCGCGGACCTCGACGGCGTGAGCCGAACACAGCGGCTCCTTCGCGTGTACACGCCGCTGATCTCGCCGACGCTCCTGTTTCTGGCCGTGATGAACACGATCTACGCGTTCTTCCACACGTTCGCGTTCATCGACATCCTCACGCAGGGCGGTCCCGGCGGGGCGACCAACATCATGATCTACGACCTGTACCGCAACGCCTTCGAGTTCAACAACCACGGGCTCGCGTCCGCACAGTCCGTGATCCTGTTCCTCGTCGTGGGTGCGCTGATGTTTCTTCAGCTGAAGGTCTCCGACCGCTACGCACACTACGGGTGATATTCGATGAGTCTCAGTAATCCCACGGCGTACGTCGACGAACTGACCGGCGAGAACACGGACACCGACAAGCTGTTGGTTCACCTCGGCCTGTTCGCCGCGGTGCTGCTCATGGCGCTCCCCATCCTGATCGCGCTGCTCGTGAGCACCCAGCAGCGCGGCGTCATCACGAGCCCGGCGGACCTGCTCCCGGGCAGTCACATGGTCCACAACTACTACACGGTGATGACGGACTACAACTTCGCGGTGTACATGTGGAACTCCTTCGTGATGTCCACTATCATCGTGGTCGGCAAGCTCGCCATCTCGCTTCTGGCGGCGCTCGCCATCGTCTACTACCGGTTCCCGTTCAAGAACCTGATGTTCCTGCTCATCCTCTTTACGCTGATGTTGCCGGTCCCGGTGCGGTTCGTCCCGCTTTTCAACATCGTGACGGACCTCGGCTGGTACAACAGCATGCTGGCGTTGACGATTCCCTACCTCGCGAGCGCGACGACGGTGTTCCTGTTGCGCCAGCACTTCCTGTCGATCCCCGAGTCGATCGTCGAGACGGCGAAGCTCGACGGCGTCGGCCCCCTGAAGTTCCTCGTGTACGTCCTGATCCCGATGTCGAAAGGCATGCTCGCGGGCGTCTCCGTGATCATGTTCATCTACGCGTGGAACCAGTACCTCTGGCCGCTCGTCATCATCGACTCACAGAGCCAGCAGGTGACACAGGTCGGGATCACCCTGCTTCAGGGAGACATCCAGGCCGGCGAACTGCAGTGGTCCATCGTGATGGCCGGCGCGATCATCACCCTGATCCCGCCGCTTCTCGCGTTGATCGCGTTCCGAAAACCCCTACTCGAGACGTTCGGGGTCCAACAGAAGTGAAACCATGACGGAGATACAACTCACGGATATCACGAAACGGTTCGAGGACGTAACGGCGGTCAACGGGATCGACTTGACCATCAGGGACGGCGAGTTCCTGGTGTTGGTCGGTCCGTCCGGCTGCGGCAAGTCGACGACCCTCCGGATGCTCTCCGGGCTCGAGACCGTGACCGACGGCTCGATCCACGCCGACGACCGCGAGCTGACACACCTCGAACCGCGGGACCGGAACGTCGCGATGGTGTTCCAGAACTACGCGCTCTACCCGCACATGACGGCCAAGCGCAACATGACCTTCGGCATGAAGTCGGCCGGTGACTACACCGACGAGGAGATCGAATCGCGCGTCGCCGAGGCGGCGTCGATCCTCGACATCGAGGACCTGCTCGGCCGCAAACCGAAGGCGCTCTCCGGTGGCGAGCGCCAGCGGGTCGCCATCGGGCGGTCGCTGGTGCGCGATCCGGAGTACCTGTTGATGGACGAGCCGCTCTCGAACCTCGACGCCAAGCTCCGCATCCAGATGCGCGCGGAGCTGAGCAAGCTCCACGAGGAGCTGGAGACGACGACGGTGTACGTCACCCACGACCAGACGGAGGCGATGACGCTCGGCGACCGCGTCGCCGTGATGGACGCCGGCGAGCTGCAACAGGTCGCACGCCCACAGCACCTCTACGACTTCCCGGCCAACCGGTTCGTTGCGGAGTTCATCGGGAGCCCCGCGATGAACACGGTCCCGGTCGAGGTCGTCGAGGAGGGCGACGCCGTCTACGCGGTCGGCGAGGACGTCCGCGTCCGGCTCCCCGAGACGGGCGGCCTCGAGCCGCTCGTCGGACGGACGCTCGAGTTCGGGGTCCGTCCCGAGGACCTCTCGCAGGCGGCCGCCGCCGCCGACAACCGGGTCGTCGCGAACGTCTCCGTGACGGAGCCGCACGGCGACCGGATGCTGTTACACGGCGACGTCGACGGAACGTTGATGAAGTTCCAGATCTCCGCCCGGTCGACGCTGTCGGGCGGCGAGCGCGTGGAGTTCGGCACGGACCCCGACCGTCTCCACCTCTTCGACGGCGAGACGGGCGAGGCGCTGTACCACTCCTCGACGCCGGAGCAGGACCAAGCCGCCGAGACCGCCGCGCGGTAGCGAGGCGGGCGGTTCGGAAGCCCCTGCTCGGGTGGTCAGGAGAGGTGTGCAGTTACGTCGGTCGACGACACCATCCCGACGTAGTCGTCCTCGACGACCGGGAGGTGTTTCACGCCGTACATCGTCATCATCGCCGCCACCTCCTCCATGAGCAGGTCCGGAGTGACGGTTTCGACCTCGCGCGTCATCACGTCGCTCACCGGCGTCTCCTCGACGGACAGCCCGTCGGCGACGGCGCCGATGACGTCGGACTGTGTCACGATCGACCGCGGCCCCGTCGTCACCACCAACGCGCTGATGTCCTTCTCGCGCATCCGTCGGGCGGCCTCCTGTATCGACGCGTCCGGCGCGATCGTTTCCAACGGCGTCGACATTACCTCCGAGACGCGGGTCCGGTCGTTCGGGTCCATACGCAGTTCATGATAGCATAGCACATGGCTGTTTCGACGGGGCGAGACGTTGCCGGTGCTTGATCGTTCGCGAAGGACGGGGGTCCTTCGGCCGGTTCCGTGTGAGCGCCCGCTCGATCCGTAGCGGTCGGCCCTGGTCGCGGCGGTCGGCGTCGCGGCCGCCACCGTGTGGTGCCCGCCCGACCTACCGGTCGACGAGGTACGCGGTGACGTCGGTGGTCGACACCATTCCGACGACCTCGTTATCGTCGGTCGTGACCGGCAAGTGGGTGTAGCCGTGCTCGGTTAACTCCGCGAGGTCGTCGAGCGTGTCCTGTGGATCGGCGGTCACCACGTCGACGGTCATACACGCGGCGACGGGCGTCTCGTCCTCGGGGTCGTTCTCGCGCACGAGCCTGACGAAGTCGGTCGCGGTGAGCAGCCCCGAGAGCCGCCGGTCCTCGTCGACGACGAGGATCGAACCGACTCCCTCCTCGAGCATCCGCTGCGCCGCCGTCGCGACGGTGGCGTCGTCGTCGACGGTGACGAGGTCGGTGGACATGAGCCGGGCGACGAACACGTCTTCCATGACTCGTGGTAACACAGTACAACAATATCAATCGATCGGCCGGCGGGGACGGTCGCTCGGGCGGAAGCGGGCGTCAGGGGCGAAGAGGCGAGGACGGGCGTCAGGGGCGAAGAGGCGAGGGCGGGTTAGGCCGTGAACCCGTCCGCTACAGGAGGTCGTCGGGAGCGCCCGCGAGCCCCGACAGCGCCTCGGCCTCGACGTGGTGGAGGTCGCCGGGGATCACGAGCAGGTGGAGGGGGTCGCCGAACTCCCGGGTCGCGAGCGCGGAGAGCCGGTCGGCGGCGACGACCGCGTCCGGCGAGCCGGCGCGGGCGACCGCCACCGCGAGGACGTCGTCCCACCCGTCGGCGAGCAGGTCGGCCGCGTAGTCGGCGGTCATGTACTCCTCGTGGTCCGGGTCGGGACCGGTCGGCCCGGTGCCGACCTTGATGTCGAGGTAGACGACGGTGTGGAGGCCGCGCTCGCGGTTCGCCTCGATCGTCTCGACGACGCTTCCGGGGACGTCGTCGCCGCCGTGTGCGTACGGGAACGGGAGGGTGACCGCCTTGCCGAACCGGTAGTTCTGGAGCCCGGTGAGACTGGAGGCGGCCGACTGTGCGGTCACCCCGTGGATCACGCGCGTCTCGATCCCCCGCCGCTCGGCGCGCAGCCGGAGGTCGGTGTGCGTCGTCGAGATCATGGTGTCGCCCGCGGTGAGGAACGCCGCGTCGCCGGTCGCGGCCGCCTCGAGTATCGCCTCGGGGTCCTGTTCGACGCCCTCCCGAGGGCGGACTTCGATGTCGACGCCGTGGTACGCTTCGAGGTCCGCCACGTCGGCGCCGACGAGGCGGCTCGTGTAGAACTCCGCGAAGACCCGGTCGGACGTCCGGAGCGCTTCCCGTCCCTCGACGGTGATGGACCGCTCGTCGTAGAGGCCGAGCCCGATGAACGTGAGCATACCCGCGTTCGGGGGGGCGGCGAGTAAAAGGACGCGAAAGGGGACGGATGGGGGATCGGCAGGGGACGGACGGGGGATCGGCAGGGGATCGACGGGGGACCGGCGAATCCCTCATAATCGTTCCTTGTGATTCCATAGCAAGCCCTAAGAGGTGACCGACGTAACTTCGATCCACTAGGCCTGTGGAAGGGCCCAGATCCATATTATGACTGACCAAGAACTCATCTGGCGGATTTCGGGAGGATCCGGCGACGGGATCGCTTCCACCAGCCAGAACTTCGCGAAAGCCCTGATGCGATCCGGGCTCAACGTGTTCACGCATCGGCACTACCCGTCGCGGATCCGTGGTGGTCACACGTATACGGAGATCCGCGCGGCGGCGGACCCGGTGAAGTCACGCGGCGACGGCTACAACTTCCTGCTGGCGCTCGGCGACTCGTTCGCACGGAACCCGCAGGAGGAAGCCGTCTACGGGAACGAGGAGATCAAACCGCTCTCGGAGAACCTCGACGAGCTCCGCGAGGGCGGCGTCATCGTCTACGACGAGGGCCTCCTCGATGCCTCCGAGATCCCCGACTTCGAGGAACGTGCCGAGGAGAACGACTGGCACGTCTACCCGCTCGACCTGCGCGGGCTCGCCCGCGAGCAGGGTCGTGAAGTCATGCGGAACACCGCGGGCGTCGGCGCGACCTGCGCGCTCACCGGCATGGACCTCGACCACGTCGAGGAGCTCATGCGCGACGCGATGCCGGAGAAGATCCTCGACCCCAACCTCGAGATCCTCCATATCGCGTACGACCAGGTCCGCGAGGAGCACGACGTCGACGCACACGACGTCTCCGTCCCGACCGGCGAACACGACGAGGAACAGCTGCTCATGTCCGGCTCCGACGCGATCGCCTACGGCGCGATCGACGAGGGCTGTCGCTTCATTGCCGGCTACCCCATGACGCCGTGGACCGAAGTGTTCACGATCATGACCCAGAACCTGCCCGAGCTGGGCGGGATCTCCGAGCAGGTCGAAGACGAGATCGCGGCGGCCGCGCTCGCGGTCGGTGCCTCGCACGCCGGCGTGAAGGCGATGTCCGGCTCCTCGGGCGGCGGCTTCGCGCTCATGTCCGAGCCGCTCGGGCTCGCGGAGATGACCGAGACGCCGGTCGTACTCATCGAAGCGATGCGTGCGGGCCCCTCCACGGGGATGCCGACCAAGCCGGAGCAGTCCGACCTCGAACACGTCCTGTACACCTCCCAGGGGGACTCCCAGCGCGTCGTTATCGCGCCCGGGACCGTCGAGGAGGCGTACGACCAGTCGCGGCTCGCCTTCCGGCTCGCCTATGAGTACCAGATCCCGTCGATCCTGCTGTACGACCAGAAGCTCGGCGGGGAGCTGATGAACGTCCCGAAGAGCCACTTCGACCGCGAGCCCAACCCGGCGCTCGGCAACACGCTCACCGAGGACGAACTCGCCGATGAGCCGCACTCGGCCGACGGGAAGTTCCACCGCTTCCAGCACGACGTCGAGGACGGCGTCCCGCCGCGGTCGATCCCCGGCCAGAAGGGCGGACGCTACCTCGCGACCGGCAACGAACACGACCCGACCGGCCACATCTGTGAGGACGCGGACAACCGCATCGCGCAGATCGACCGGCGGACGCAGAAGCTCGAGGCGATCCGCGCCGACCTCGACAGCGAACCCACGAGCGCGTTCTACGGCCCCGACGAGGCCGAGTACGGGATCATGACGTTCGGCAGCCAGCAGGGGACCGTCGAGGAGGCGGTCGACCGGCTCAACGACGCCGGCCACTCGGTGAAGTCGCTCGGCGTCTCGGACATGCTGCCGTTCCCGAGCGACGAGGTCGAGGCGTTCATCCAGAGCGTCGACGAGGTGCTCGTCGTCGAGATGACGGCGTCCGGCCAGTTCCGCGGGCTCGTCCAGAAGAACCTCGGCCAGTACGGCGAGAAGCTATCGAGCCTGCTGAAGTACAACGGGAACCCCTTCGAGCCGGCCGAGATCGTCGACGGCTTCGAGGCCGTCGTCGTCGAGGGCGACGCGGAGGCTCCCAACCATCAGACCACTTTCGTCCCCACGGCAGGTGACTAACCATGAGCGCATTCTCAGCCATCAACGAGGAACGCGAGATCGACCGCGACGAGTACACCCCCGGCGTCGAGCCGCAGCCCACGTGGTGTCCCGGCTGTGGTGACTTCAGCGTCCTCAAGGCGCTGAAACAGGCGCTTCCGGAGATCGGTCGCTCCCCCGAGGAGACCCTGCTGTGTACCGGGATCGGCTGTTCGGGGAAGCTGAACAGCTACCTCGACACGTACGGGTTCCACACGATCCACGGTCGCTCGCTGCCCGTGGCCCGCGCGGCGAAGCTCGCCAACCCCGGCCTCGAAGTGATCGCCGCCGGTGGCGACGGCGACGGCTACGGGATCGGCGGGAACCACTTCATTCACACCGCCCGGGAGAACCACGACATGACGTACATCGTCTTCAACAACGAGATCTTCGGGCTGACGAAGGGGCAGACGTCCCCAACGAGCCCGAAGGGCCACAAGTCGAAGACGCAGCCTCACGGCAGCGCCAAGGAGCCGCTCAAGCCGCTCTCGCTGTCGCTCAACGCCGGCGCGTCGTACGTCGCCCGCACGGCGGCGGTCAACCCGAACCAGGCGAAGGAGATCCTCATCGAGGCGATGGAGCACGACGGCTTCGCGCACGTCGACTTCCTCACCCAGTGTCCGACCTGGAACAAGGACGCCCGGCAGTACGTCCCGTACATCGACGTCAACGAGTCGGACGACTACGACTTCGACCCGACCGACCGCGTCGAGGCCGCGGAGATGATGCGCGAGACCGAAGAATCCCTCAACGAGGGGAAGGTGCTCACCGGTCGTTACTACGTCGACGAGGACCGCCCCTCCTACGGCCAGGAGAAACGCGCGATCGGCGAGATGCCCGAGGAGCCGCTCGCGGAGCGGTACTGGGACGACGACTACGAGTGGGAGCGCTCGTACGACCGGTTCGTCGGGAAGCACGCCTGAGACGGCCCGTACGCCCGCCGTCGGATCGACGCCGGGCCTTTACGGGTTCGCAAGGTATTTTTTCTGTGGCGACAAACGGACTGTCATGAGCGCCGTATCGACGGAGGAACGGATCCTCTCCGTGTTGGAGGACGACGCACAGGCGTCCTGTGCGGAGATCGCGAACCGGGCAGAGGTCTCGAAGCCGACGGTTCGCAAGTACGTGAGCAAGCTCGAAGAGGACGGGGTCATCGTCGGCTACTCGGCCGACGTCGACCCGAAGAAGCTCGCCTCCCAGTCGATCGCGTTGGTCGGGATGGACGTCGACTCCGGGAAGTACGTCGAGGCGACGCGCGCGCTGAAGGCGCTCGACGAGGTGAACTCGCTGTACACGTCCTCGGGCGACCACATGTTGATGGCGGAGGTCCGCGCCGCCGACGGCGACGAGCTCGGCGACGTCATCTCCGATCTGCTGCTCGCGGTCGACGGCGTCACCGCGGCCCACCCCTCCTTCCTGCAGGAACGGCTGAAGTAGCGTTCGGTCGCCATCGAACCGCTCATTCACCCTGAACCGTTCGCGACCACGCTCCTAGCCCCGGAAACGCCTGCCGGTTTTATCCCCTCGGAGAGCGTCGGTTTCGACATGAGCGATGAGATCAACCTCTCGCGGCTGGAGGGACGGCTCGAGGAGGGATCGTACCCTGCGTCACGCGAGGAGCTAGCCGAGACGTACGCGGGGACCACCGTGTTGTACGCCGACGGCGAGGACGACCTCGGCGACCTTATCGAGGCGGTCGATCAGGACTCCTTCAACGGGTCCGAGGACGTCTTCGTCGCGCTCCAGAACGTGCTTCCCATCGAGGCCCTCGGCGAGCCCGGACAGTCCGACGGGGACGCCTGATCGCCTCGCCTCGAGACACGCGCCGGATCCCGTCGTTTATATACGATCCCCGGTTGGTTTCGGCATGAAGTTCTGCGACGAGTGCGGCTCGATGATGAAGTCCGGTGAGGGGGAGGACCACTGGGTGTGTGGCTCCTGTGGCCACGAAACCGGTCGCGACGAGGAAGCCGAGGAGGACGCCTGGATCACCGAGACACAGGAAGAATCCGAGATCATCGACGTCAGCGACGCCGAGGACAAGGGACTGCCGAGGACGACCACCCACTGTCCCGAGTGCGGACACGATCAGGCGTATTGGTACATGCAGCAGATCCGCTCGGCCGACGAGTCCGAGACGCGCTTTTTCGTCTGCACGGAGTGTGAACACAAATGGCGCGAGGACGACCACTGACCCCGGTGCGTCGACGCGGGTCGGCGTCCCCCCGCCCCGCGGCTGTCTTTTAAGTGTTTCACCGACGAACCCGTACGGTATGGACCCGCCCGTCGTTCGCGACGCCCGCCTCGCCGGGTGGGAGCGGGTCGCGGAGACGACCGAGCGGCCGTTCGTCGCCGGCCCCGTCTCAGTGACCGCGCGGACGGTCCGGTACGAGCCCGCCGACGACCCGGAGCCGCGGCCGTTCTTCTTCGCCAGCCGGCTCCGGATCCGTCCCGACGTCCCGCCGAACGTCCTCCTGACCCGGATCGTCGAACGGGGCGCACACGACGGGTTCCGGGAGACGCTCGCGGAGCGCGACGTCGACGGGCTCGACCACCGGGGGGACCGCGAGGTCCTCGTGGACGATCCGGCCGCGTCGCCGGCGACGTGCTCGACGTTTCGCGGGCGCTGTGTCGTGGCCGGCGACCCCGTCCCGATCGAGGCGCTGCTCGCGGTGTGGGAGGCCGGCGAGTACCTGCTCGCGGGCGGCGCGTACCGGATCGACGACGACCCCGCGGCGGCTCGAACGCGGCTCTTGGGCCTCGTTCGGGCCGTCCGAGCGCGGTAAGCGGTCGGCTGGCGTGAGCGGTTCACTGCTCTGACCGCCCGGTCCGCCGATCCCTCGGATCCGACTTCCGCCCTTTTAAGAAACGCACCGTCGATGAACGGCTGTATGCACGAACGCGCAGCGGAGTTCGCCGAGCAGGCGCGGGATCGGTACGGGATCGACGTCGACGTCCGCGAGTTCGACGAGGGGACGAAGACGGCCGCCGCGGCGGCCGACGCGGTCGGGTGTGACACCGCGGCGATCGCGTCCACGATCGTGGTGTCGCTGGCGGGCGGCGAGCGGGACGGCGCGCTCGTCGCCGCGATCACGAGCGGGGCGAACCGGCTCGACCTCGACGCCGTCGCCGACCACTACGGCGCGGACGGCGCGTCGATGGGCGACCCCGACGCGATCCGCGACGTGATCGGCTGGAGCATCGGCGGCGTCCCGCCGATCTGTCACGACACCGCCGTGCCGACGGTTCTCGATCCCACGCTGTTGGAGTTCGACGTCGTGTACGGGGCCGCGGGCACCCCGAGCGCGCTGTTCGCGATCGATCCCGAGGACCTGGTCGACCTCGCGGACGCGACCGTGGTCGACCTGACCGAGTGAGGCGTCGGGTGGGCGACGGTTGCCCGACGAGTCGCGGTCCAGCGGGTCGGCGAGCCGGGGATTCGCCGCTTTCTCCCGACCTTGACCCGGGCGTGGTGCGGTCGTATCCTGGGGCCACCGGGCCTCGCGACCGTCCCGCTCCCGGGAACGGCGTGCGGCGGTGTCTCCGCACTGATTAATAACTTCTTGGCCATCGACGTATATAAAATAATAAAAATAGATTCATAGATAACAACTCTTTTGAGTCGCTACACCTATCTCGGACGTATGGACGACAACGATCGGTTCAACGCATCGCGCCGTCGTGTGCTGCTCGGCTCGGCCGCCCTCGGTACGGTCGCGCTTGCTGGATGTGCAGACGATGAGCAGCCCGACTCGACGACCAGCGGAGATGTCGGTTCTGATGACGATGACCACGACGACCACGACGATCCCTCGCCGGCGAGCGTCACCCTGCTCGTCGAGGGCGTCGGTGGATACGACGATCACGACGATCACGACGACCACGGCCACGACGACGACCACGACGATCACGGTCACGACGACGACCACGGCCATGACGGCGAACTCAGCGGGGACGAGATCGATCACGCCTGTGGTCACCTCGAGTTCGACGGGGGTGAATCCGTAACGGCGGGTAGCTCGCCCGACGACGCGCCGACGATCTCTTCGACCCACCAGCCGTACGACGTGAGTTTCGAGGGCGAGTCAGGATACGTTGTGTTCGAGTCCGAGGATGACGGCCACGACGACGATCACGACGACCACGGCCACGACGACGATCACGACGACCACGGCCACGACGACGATCACGACGACCACGGTCACGAGGACGAACACGACGATCACGGTCACGACGACGACCACGACGATCACGGTCACGACGACGACCACGACGATCACGACGACCACGACGATCATGACGATCACGGCCACGACGACGATCATGACGACCACGGTCACGACGACGACCACGACCACGGTGCCGACAGCACGTTCGGCTTCTTCACGGCCGGTGGGGCCGTCACGGTGCACGAAGGGCACGTCCGCTACGAGGAGCAGGAGGGCGTGGACGCGTGTGCCGAGATCGACCGCTACGCGATCGCCGAGGCCGACCATGGGCGCGTCGTCGTCGAGCTGACGCCCGACTCGTAACCTGGTCGGGAGGAGAAGGCGGGCACGACTGAACTGGCCGCACGCCTTCGCGGCGCCGGCGTTTCAAGATATCGTCCGACCCGTCCGGCCGCGTCGCGTTTCACCCCTTCCCCGTGTCGATCCGCTGAGAAGGTCTCATCCCCCGCAGACGTGTCGGTGGAAGTGGTCGCGCTCGCTCTCTCGACCGGCCGGGTCGTCGACCGTCTCGAAGGTGATCGTCTCGGTCACCTCGAACATGCTGATGTGCGTCAGCTCGATCCCGTGCTCCGCGGCGTACGTGGCACAGAGATGCTCGCCGTAGTTACGGGTGAGCTCGCCGCCGACGGCTCCTCGCCGGACGCTGTTCATGAAGAAGCGCTGCCGGTAGGTGTCGTGTTGTCGCTGTAGCTCGTCGCCCGGGCGGTCCCACGTGAACGGGCGGTCGTTGTAGACGTCGAGCCGATCGCCCTCGACGGTTCGGGCACCGAAGACGTAGTACCGGTCGGTCGTTCGCGGGCTGGGCGCAAAGACGCTCCACTCCGGCTGGTCGATCCCGACCGCCTCCGCGACGGCGACGACGTGCTCGCCCGCGGGGTGGGCGGCCACCTCGTCGTTGAGGGCGTTCTGGTCGTAGTTTCCGTCGATGACGGCTCCGACGTTGAGCAGGAACACGGCGACGACGAGCGCGAGCGCGACCACCACCGCGCCGATCGCGAGCGTGTATGCGATCGACCGGACCCGCGCGACGCGGTCGGGCACGACGCGGAACGCGGGAAGGGCCGCCGCGAGCGGTTCCCCGACGCGATCGCGGACCGTCCCGTGAACCCGCGTCGGATCGACGCCAATGAACCGGGCGATCCGTCCGGCGTCCCGCCAGAACGCCGGCTGCAAGAACAGGGTCAGCCCGGCCATCGCCACGTACGCGAACGCGCCGATCCGGACCGTCAGCGCGAACGAGGCGTGGCCGACGAAAAAGAGCGCGACCATCGCGACTCGGGCCCGACCGGTAAACAGGACCAACAGCAGCGACGCGAGCAACATGTAAAACCAGAGCAGCCCACCGTAGGAGATCAGCGTCGGGACGGCCCGCAGCAGGTCGCCGATCAGGAACGTCATCTCGTCGATCCCGAACACGAGCGGCGCAGCGTCGCCGCTCCGCCACAGCGGCGACATCGACTTGTGGATCCCGTTGAGGAGGTACATGAACACCATCTGTGAGAGCGCGAACGCGGTCGCGAGCCCCGCGACGGTGTCTCGAGGCGCTCCGCCGCGGTGGAGCGCGTCGACCGACCAGCGCTCGCCGAGCGGGAGGAACATCGCCCAGAAGAACAACAGCCGGAACAGGGTGTCGGCGTAGCTCAACACGAACGGGTTGTGGTGGTCGAGCGAGACGACGAACAGGAACGAGACGACGGTCGCCGCCCGGGTCCGATACCCAACCACCATCGCGAGCGCGACGAGCGCCTGGACGACCATCAGGGCCGCGATCAGCTCCGTCTCGCTCGTCAGGTAGTATATCGATATCGCGCCGTCGGCTGTCCCGCGTTCGGCGAGTTCCTGCGGGACGATCCCCGCGTCCGTATAATAAAACGAGAAGTTGCGCGAACGCAGCCCGAGGTCGGCGATCACGAGCAGCCCGAGGAACACCCGGAACGTCGCGAGCGAGCGCGTGTCCACGGTGAAACACCGAACGAGGAATCGCCGAAGCCGTCGCGCCGCGACTCGCACAACCCGTGCGACTCGGGCGATCCGCGGAGCGGTGCTCATACTCGTGACCAGTCCCCGTCGGCGTGCCCGTCGAGGCGAGGGATCGTCGGTGTTCGTGTCGGGGTCATCGGTCACTTCTCCCGGGCGGTCGGGTCGACGACGGCCGGTCCGAAGCGCGTCCCGACCGCCCGATCGGTTACGGACCAGTTGTCGGCTACCACATATCTACGTGCCGGATATTTATAATAACGGTCCGGAGGCGTCGAGAGCGACGATGGGTGACACGGGTCGACACCCGACCGCCGACGTTTATTAACACCCCGCCATCTTATAATAACGCTTTTAGTCGTAACCGCACAACGGGTGTGTATGCAACCAACGAGGCGGGCGCTCCTCCGTGCCGGCGCTGGATCCGCGGCCGTGGTGGCCGCAGCCGGCTGTCTCGGGCTGGGTAGCCCAACCGACGAGAGCGCGGAGAACGCGGGGTACACCTCGTTCTTTACCATCCAGGACTGGGCCGAGCAGGTAGCGGGCGACCGGTTCGGGTTCACCAATCCGGTGTCGGTCGGGCAGATGGGTCACGGCTGGAGTCCGGACGGTAACCTCGCGCGCGACATCGCCTCCACCCGCGCGTTCTTCTACCTCGACACGCCCGAGTTCTCTTGGGCACAAGAGGTCGCCGCGGAGCTCGACCGAGACTACGACGACGTCGTGACCTACGACCTGCTCGACGGGCTCGGTCCGCACCTCATCGGGTTCGACTCCGGCGCACTCCCCGCCCCCGACTACGGCCACGACTACCCGCCCGAGAGCCTGCGGCTCGACGAGTTCGACATCTACGACCTCCGGTCGGACGACCAGCTCGGCTACTGGCACACGGAGCACTGGCACGGCGGGGTCCCCGACGTTCCCGTCGGCTCGACGGTTCCCATCGGGATCGTCATCGAGGACGACCAGGGCCGTGTGGTCCCGCTGGGCGACGGGGAGCGCTACCGGGTCGACGCACGGGTCGCCGACGGGGAACCCGAGAACGTCGATATCGACGCACACGGTCGCCAGGTGGAGTTCACCGGCGTGGAGACGGGTCGGACCGCCGTCGTGTTCGAGGTGATCGAAGGCGACGAAGTCATCTACGACACCGCGGCCGAACCCGCCCCCTTCGAGGTGATCGAGGAGGACGCGACGGGCGCGACCGAGTTCCACGACCCCCACGTCTGGGTCGACCCCGTCCTCGGTCAGGAGATGGTCGGGGGGATCCGCGACGCGCTCGTCGAGCTGGACCCCGATAACGCGGACCACTACGAGGAGAACGCGGCCGCGTACGCCGAGCGGATGGACACGGTCCACCGCGAGTTCGAGGCCATCGATGAGGAGGCGGACCGCGAGGTGGCCGTCCTCGCCGGTCACGACTCCTTCCGGTACCTCGAGCGGCGGTACGGCTTCGAGCTCCGGACCCCGACCGGCATCTCCCCGGACGCCGCCGAGTCCTTCGAGGACATCGCCGACCTCATCGAGGTCATCGAGGAACGCGACATCCACACGGTGCTGTACGACCCCTTCGAGGCACCCGACCCCGAGACGGACGTGCCCCAGATGGTCGAGGTGATCTTCGAGAACACGGACGTCGAGAACGCCGAGCCGTTGACGCCCGCGGAAGGGATCACCGCGACGTGGCAGGAGGAGGGGTGGGGATGGGTCGAACAGATGGAGGAGATCAACGTACCGTCGCTCCGGAAGGCCCTCGATGCGTGAGGGGGACGCCCGCCGGCTGGTCCGGCGACACGGACGGCGACGGATCGGACACGGACGGGGACGGATAGGTGGAGTAATGAGGACACGCCCCCCGAGGCGATCACAGTGACCCCGGTCATCGACGTCACGGACGCCACGTTCAGCTACGGAGAGACGGTCGCGGTAGACGACGTCTCGCTCAGGGTCGACCCCGGGGAGTTCCTCGGGTTGATCGGGCCGAACGGCTCCGGGAAGACGACCCTACTGCATCTCATGCTGGGGCTCAGCGAGCCCGATTCCGGCACCGTCTCGTTGTTCGGCGAGCCCGCACACGAGTTCACGGCCGGCGAACGGATCGGGTACGTCGGTCAGCGGGCGGCCGACCGTGGCGACGCGATGCCGGTAACGGTCCGTGAGACCGTGCTGATGGGGCGGTTCGCACACGCCGGCCGAGCGCGGCTGACCGACCGCGACCGGGAGATCGCCGCGGAGGCGATGCGGACGGTCGACGTCGACGGTCTCGCGGACCGGCGCGTGAGCGCGCTCTCGGGCGGGCAGCGCCAGCGGGCGTTCATCGCCCGTGCGCTCGCCTCCGAGGCCGACGTTCTCGCGCTCGACGAGCCGACGGTGGGTATCGACGCGAACTCGCGTGACCGGTTTTACGACCTGCTCGACGAGCTGAACGCCGGCGGGATGACGATCGTCCTGATCGAACACGACATCGGCGTCCTCACGAAACACGTCGACACCGTCGCCTGTATCAACGTCGAGCTGTACCACCACGGCGACACCGTCTCGTTCCTCGAGAGCGACGCGCTCGCGGACGCGTACGGGCGAAGCAGCGGCATCATCGAACACGACCACCCATGAACGAGGAACACGACCACGACGGCGGTCACAGCCACGATCACGGCGACAGTCACGACCATGACGACGTTCGCGATGACGGCCACGACAACGGCGACGGTCACGGTGACGGCCACGACAACGGCGACGATCGCGGCCATGACGACGTAAGGGGAACGGACCGGACGACGGACGGCGGTTCCGGGGACGGGATCGCCGGCGACGGCGGCGACGTGACGGCCGCGGCGGCTGGCGCGGACGTGGACGCGTTCGAGACGCCCGGTGGCGGTCGTTCCCTGCGGGAGGCCGTCGAGCTCGTCGGCGTCGGGCTCGTGGCCGCGCTCGCCGTCGGGATGCTGGCGTTCCTCGCGCTCGACTGGCTCCGGGACGCCCCCGGCGCAACCGGAGCACTCGCCGGGTCGTGGTTCGCCGGCTTCCTGGTCCTGGGCGAGTGGGCGGACTTCTACCTCGGCACCAACGTCTTTCGGCATCCGTTCGTCTGGCGGGCGGCCGCGACCGGCGTCCTGATCGGGATCGTCGGCCCGATCGTCGGCGCGTTCCTCGTCCACCGGCAGATGGCGCTCATCGGCGAGACGCTCGCGCACACCGCGTTCGCCGGCGTCGCGTTCGGGATGCTCTTTATCGCGTTCGGGGCAGGCCTCGCCGGGGGGGCGGTCGCCGCCTTCGGCTCCGGCGGCACGCTCCTGCTCGTCGCGCTGGTCGTGAGCGCGGCGAGCGCGATCGGGCTGCAGTGGCTCGTGGACCGAACCGACAGCTACGGCGACGTGCCTATCGCCATCGTGTTGACGGGGAGCTTCGCGGTCGGTACGCTCGTTATCAGCTGGAGCCGCGAGTTCGTCGCCATCGCCATCGACATCGAGGACTTCCTCTTCGGGAGCCTCGCCATCGTGACCGCCACCGGCGCGCGCCTCGTCGCCGTGCTCACGGTCGTGGTCGTCGCGCTAGTCGTTTACAACTACAAGCAGTTCCTCTTCATTACGTTCGACGAGCGCGCCGCACACGTCGCTCGCCTGAACGTCGACCGTTACAACGCCCTGCTCATCGTGATGACCGCGACGGTCGTCGTCGGTGCCATGCAGATCCTCGGCGTCATCCTCGTCGCCGGGCTGCTCGTCATCCCGGTCGCGGCCGCCTCACAGGTCGCTCGAAGCTTCCGCGAGACCCTGTACCTCTCGGTGCTCGTCGGACAGCTCGCGGTCCTCGGCGGGCTCGCCGTCTCCATCGGCGCGAGCCTCCCGCCGGGCGGCTCGATCATCGTGATCGCCATCGGGGTGTATCTCGCCGCGGTCGTCGTCTCCGACCGGGACGCGTCGCTCTCGATGCACTGAGGGACGGCGGCGATCGGTACCCCGCGGCCAAGGGTCCGCACGCGATCGCACGGCGACGCGCATCCCACAGACCCTTATGTCCGTGCCTCGGATCCGTAGGCATGGTAGAGACCGAGACGTACACCGTGACCGGACCCGAGGGCGACGAGGACACCTTCGAGCTGCCGGCGGGGCTCGTCGACGTGTTCAGCGAGCAGGGCGAGCAGAAGAGCAAGGTCATCAGCGACGTCGTCGTCCAGACGATGGCCCAGCAGGCGCATATGCTCGTTCACCACAGCCAGGGCGAGGTGCCCGCGGACATCCAGGAGATGAACGCGGCCGCGGAGGAGCTGTTCGAGGAACGCTTCGGCGAGCCGCTATCGGAAGCGCTCGGCCACTCTCACTGAACCCGCCGACCGTCGGACGCTTATAAACGTGTACGGAAGCGAGCGACCGCTTAAAAGTCGGGAGCCCCAAGCGGGAGCATGGGAGAGGCTACGGACGCGCCGGTGTTGGTCTTCGACGGCGACTGCCCGTACTGTTCGGTCGCCGCCGTCGCGCTCAAACGGCTGGAGGGCGTCGTCGCGGTGCCGTGGGAGGCCGACCCCGTCGGCCCGTTCCTCGACGCGCAGTTCGACGCGCGCCCGTTCGCGATGGTGTTCGTCGATCCCGGGGAGGGACGCGTGTACGCCGGCCGCGCCGCCGCCGAGGAGCTCGCCGACCGCGCCGGGACGCCGGGGATCGTCGGCGGGCTCGTCCGCGACAACTACGACCGGATCGCGAGCGTGGTCGGCGCGCTCTCGGGGCGGGATCGCGACCCCGACGACTTCCACGAGGAGTACGACCTGACCGACGAGGCGCGCACGCTCGTCGACGATCTCCGAGCAGCTGCCAGCGACCCGCCACCGGTGGCGTCGTGACCCGGGACGAGCCGACGGGAACCACCGACGAGTCCGCAGGGGGGAGCGACGGACGGGCCGCGTCGACGACCGGCGGGACGTACACGCTCGTGATCGACCTCCCCGAGCCGACGGTCCTGTCGGTCGGAGCGCTCGGCGACCATCGATTCGCCGCAGGTGCGTACGCGTACACGGGTAGCGCGCTCGGTACGGGCGGGTTCGCGCGGGTCGACCGCCACCGACGGGTCGCCGCGGGCGAACACGACGTCCGTCACTGGCACGTGGATCACCTGCTCGGACATTCGGAGACGCGGATCGACCGCGTCATCGAAAGCGCGGGGGCCGACGTCGAGTGTGTCGTCGCGGGTCGGCTCCCCGAGGGCCCGGTCGACGGGTTCGGCTCCTCGGACTGCGGCTGCGTGTCACACCTGTCGACCGCTCCCGACGTCGGGACGCTCGCCGACCTGGCCGTCCGTGCTCACGGGGCCGCGACCGAGTGAGGGCCCGCTACCGGGATCGGGACGTCGCTGGCGAGAGCTCGTGGCGACGCGTCGATCGGCGAAAAACGCGACGGCCGCCCGGGCAGGCAGCCGTCGCGACACCGGGAGCGACCGCCCGGGCAAAGCGGTCGCCTGAAGCGTCGGGGGCGCGGTCCGGCCGTCCGGGCAGGCCGGCCGGCGGCGTCACCCCGACGTCGCTGCCGATCGCGTGGCATCCCGGCACCGTAGCTGTACGTGTCAATCCGTTATAATTCGTTCGCCTGTCAGCGCCGTCTCCGCGAGGGCCGAACGCCTCAGAGGTCGTACCGTTCGACGACGCTTCGGAGCTGTTCGCGCCGGCCCTCGATCGCTTCGGCCCGCAGCGCCGCCTCGCTCTCGGTCGGGCATTCGAGGTCCGGAACCTCGGTGGGAACGCCCTCGTCGTCGAGCGCGACGAACGTGAAATACGAGGTCGTTGCGCGGCGCTGCTCGTCGGTCCTCGGGTTCTCGGCGCGGACGTCGACTTTCACGTCGAGGCTCGTGCGGCCGGTGTTGAACACGTACCCCTCGATCACGACGACCTCGCCCATCTCGATCGGCGAGAGGAAGTCGACGTGGTCCATCGAGGCGGTGACCACCTGTCGGCTCGCAAATCGCATCCCGGCGATCGCCCCGCAGATGTCCATCCAGTGTAACACGGCCCCACCGAGCGCTCGGCCGAGGTTGTTCGTGTCGTTCGGCAGGAGCAGCTCCGTCATCTCGGTGTACGACTCCGCGAGGGTCGCCGTCTCGATCATACACGGCGTGGGCGGGCCGCCGACTTGAACCTACAGATACCGGGACGGCGACCCGCTCCGGATCGGCCGCGGGTCCCGTGCGTCCTCGCCGCGCTTCGTCCCCCGCGTGTCCCGTGCGTCCTCGCCGCGCTTCATCCCCTGCGTGTCCTCACCGTGCCTCGTCCCCGCCGTCGCCGCCGTCGCCGAAGCGGAGCGAGTCGGGCGGGCGACCCGCGGCCTCGATGACCTCGTCGGTGACGACGATCGGGCAGTCGACCCGGACGGCCAGCGCGAGCGCGTCGGAGGGGCGCGCGTCGAAGACGAACCGCTCGGGGCGACCGTTCTCGTACCGCTCCGCGTCGATCTTCGCGTAGAACGTCCCCTCGGAGAGGTCGTCTATCCGCACGCGGTCGATGGCCCCGCCGAACTCGGTGAGCATCTCGACGAGCAGGTCGTGGGTGAGCGGCCGCTCGAACGGGGCGCCCTCCAGAACGGTCCCGATCGAACGCGCCTGGTCGCTACTGACGAAGATGGGAACGTACACGTCGCGCACGGAGAGGACGACTGCCGGGACGTCGCCGCCCGGCGCGGATCCCGCGCCGACCCCGACGACCTCGGCTTCGTGTTCCATACGTCTCGATCGGCGCGCCGGCATGAATAGCTGTCCCCGCCAGACGGGGTGACGACGATCGCCCGCCTCGAAGCCGGTCACTGACTTCGAGCGGGTCACTGACCCCGGTACCACTCGTCGCGGTACCGGTACGCCCAGGCGACGGTGAACACGAGGGCGGCGCTCACGAAGAGGGCGATCTCCGGCCCCAGCGTCGACAGGACGCCGTCGATCACGGCGTGGCCGTACCCGAGGGGGTCCTCGAGCGCGGAGCCGACGCCGTCGAGGCCGTCGCGCCCGCTCTCGGGAGACGGGTCGGCCGCCGTCTCCGCGGCGTCGTCGTCCGCCTCCGCGCCGCCGGCCGCCGGACGGTCCGCCGTTCCGTCCCCGGCGGCGTCCTCGGCCCCTCCAAGCCCGCCGTCGACCAGCGAGCGGACCTGTGTCGCGACGAGGGTGAGAACCGCCAGCAGCCCGTATCCGCCGAGCAAGCGCTTGAGGGCGGCTTTCAGTCCGCCGGAGTCGCGCTGCGGACTCGCGAACAACACCAACGGGTCGTCGGCCGGCGCGTACACGTCCATCTCGCGCCCCTTCTCGGAGTAGGCGGTGTCGACGACGTCGACGAGGTCCGCGTCCGACAGCCGCCCGAGGTGGTACTGTACGTTCTGGAGCGACGTGTCCACCTCCGCCGCCAGCTCCGACGTCGTGGCCGGCTCCTCGTGGAGCGCCGAGAGGAGGCTTCGCGCGGTTTCGGAGCCGAGGGCGGCGATGAGTTCGTCCGCCTCGTCGTCGTCGACGCCGATGATCCGGGGTTCCCGGTCGTCCGGCGTGGCGTCCGGCAGGGAGGGGATCAGCCGGGACATGTCCTTCCGTGTGTCGTGCACCGATACAAATCTGTTGGACGGGTGAGGGTCGAGCGCGTCGAGCGCGTCGAACGCGTCGAGTGGCCGGCGTGTCCGACACATCCGACCACGTCGACGCGTGTGCCGCGCTCACGCCCGTCGGACTCACAAGCCCTAAACGCGGTCGCGGAGTACGGACCCCTAATGACAGAGACGCCCGGGCACGCGGGCGACCCGCCGACGGGGTCGCACGCGGACGCACCCGACGCGGACGCACCCGCCGGACGCGAACCCGGTAGCGTGACCGTCGTCGGCACCGCACACATCTCCGAGCGGTCCGTCGAGGAGGTCGAGGAGACGATCACCCGGGAGCGACCGGACGTCGTCGCGGTTGAGCTCGACGAGGGTCGCTACCGACAGATGCAGGGGGAAACCCCCGACGACCTCGACGCGAGCGACCTGCTGAAGGGGAACACCGTCTTCCAGTTCCTCGCCTACTGGATGCTCTCGTACGTCCAGACGCAGCTCGGCGAACGGTTCGACATCGAACCGGGCGCGGACATGCAGGCCGCGATCGACGTCGCCGAGGAGCTCGGCATCGACGTCGCCTTGGTCGACCGGGACATCCAGACCACGATCCAGCGGTTCTGGGCGCGGATGACCGTGGTCGAGAAGCTCCGGATGGTCGGGGGGCTCGCGTTCGGCGTCACCGACTCGCGGGTCGTCGGTCTGACGGCGGGGCTGATCGTCGGGATCCTCGCCGGCCCCGCGATCGGGCTGTTCGGCGGAGCGGTCGGGATAACCGTCGCGCTGTTGACGAGCGTGACGGCGGGGGCTCTGACGGCGGTCGTCGTCGCGCTCGCGGTCGATCAGCTCGGTAAGGCGGGCCTCTCGCCGGATGCGCGGCTGTACGCCGCGGCCGGGCTCGGGCTCGGCGCGGGGCTCGCGGTGGCCGTCCTCGGCGTGGCCGACGGCCTCGTCGCGACGTACCTCGGCGACTTCACGATCCGAGCGGTCGGCAGCCTCGGGCTGGGGATCGGGTTCGGGCTGACCGTCGGTCTCGTCGCCGCGGCACTGCTCTCGGCGTTCGGCGGCGACGGGGCCACCGAACACGACGGCATCGAGGGGCTCGACATCGAGGAGCTCACCGACACCGACGTGGTGACGATGATGATGGAGGAGTTCCGGCAGTTCTCCCCCGGCGGGGCGGAGGCGCTCATCGACGAACGGGACGCCTTCATCGCCCACCGGCTCGTCGCGCTCCGGAACGCGGGCCACGACGTCGTCGCCGTGGTCGGCGCGGGCCACCGGGCCGGCATCGAGCGGTACCTCGCGAACCCTGAGACGCTCCCACCGGTCGAGAGTCTCGTCGGTCAGGAGACCGGTCGACGGTTCCCGTGGGGGAAGGCGATCGGGTACGCGATCGCCGTCGCGTTCGTGACGTTCTTCGTGCTGTTGGCGATGGCTGGCGTCCGCGACGGGTTCCTGCTCCGGCTGTTCGGGGCGTGGTTCCTGATCAACGGCGTCTTCGCGTTCTCCTTCGCGAAGCTCGCCGGCGCGCGCTGGTCGTCGGCCGGCGTCGGCGGCGCGGTCGCGTGGATGACGTCGATCAACCCGATGCTCGCGCCGGGCTGGTTCGCGGGCTACGTCGAGCTCCGGAGCCTCACCGTGAACGTCGGCGACATCGGGACGCTCAACGAGCTGCTGGGCGACGAGACGAAGTCCCCGACGGAGCTGCTCTCGGCGATGCTCGACGTCCCGCTGTTTAAACTCATCATGGTCGTCGCGATGACGAACGTCGGCAGCATCGTCGCCAGCTTCCTCTTCGCCGTCTACGTCCTCCCGGCGATGTTCGGCGCGGAGGTCGGGAGCATCGACGAGGTCTCCCGGCTGATGGTGCGGGGCGCACAGAACAGCGCGGAGCTGATCCGCGGGCTACTCACCGCAGTCTAGCAGACTCGAAACCACACGACGCGACTCGAAACCACACGACACAATTCGGAACGACACGATACATGGGAACTACCGTACGCGGCCGCCGGATCGGCGGCCTCTACTTCAGCGGGATCGAACTCAGGGACCTCCTCGTCGCGTGGCTCGCGCTCGGGGTCGCGTTCATGCTGTTCTTCGCGGGCGGCGCGGCCGGCTTCGACCGGTTGCTGGCGGCCGGGATCGTGTTGCCGCTCGTCGTCAGTCTCGCCACCGCCGGCGTCGCCTTCCTGCTACACGAGGTCGCCCACAAGGTCGTCGCCGTCCGTTACGACCAAGTCGCGGAGTTCCGCGCGGACAACGGGATGCTGTTCCTCGCCGTGATGAGCGCCATGCTGGGGTTCATCTTCGCCGCGCCCGGCGCGGTTCACCACCGCGGCCGGCTCACCGATCGGGAACACGGCCACATCGCGATCGCCGGTCCGATCGTCAACCTGCTGTTGATGGGCGTGTTCGTCCCCGTCTTCCTCGCGGGCGTCCTCCTCGGCAGCCCGGTCGTCACCCTGATCGGCGAGCGGGGGATCGCGATCAACGTCTTCCTCGCGGCGTTCAACCTGATTCCGTACGGACCGCTCGACGGGAAGACGGTGATCGGGTGGAGCAAGGCGGTATGGGCCGCGACGTTCCTCCCGTCGCTCCTCGTCGCCGTCGTGCTCGTCTTCGGGTTCGGCTTCGGCTTCGGCGGGCCGTTCTGACGGACTCCCGTCCCCGCGTCTCGTCGCTGAGCCACCATCCCCGGTCCGGCTATCGCCACCGATCCGACTCTCACCACCGATCCGACTCTCACCACCGATCCGACCGTCGCGGCAAACGGTGCGTTTTTGCTCCGCGGGCGTCCCCCCTGAGACATGACCGAGGGCGACGGCCACGACGAGGACGGGGAGGAGCTCACCTACGCGGACGCCGGCGTCGACATCGACGCGAGCGAGGCGGCGACCGCCGCGCTCGTCGGGGTAGTCGGCGAGGGCGAGGGCGACTACGCGGGCCTGCTCGACATCGGCGACCGATACCTCGCGTTGGCGACGGACGGCGTCGGCACGAAGCTGTTGGTCGCGGAGGCGCTCGCCGACTACTCGACGGTCGGGATCGACTGCGTCGCGATGAACGTCAACGACCTCGTCGCGGCCGGGGTCCGGCCGGTCGCGTTCGTCGACTACCTCGCGGTCGACGAGCCCGACGAGCGGTTCGCCGAGCAGGTCGGCGAGGGGCTCGCCCGCGGCGCGGAGCTGGCGGACATGGCGCTCGTCGGCGGCGAGACGGCGGTCATGCCCGACGTGATCAACGGCCTCGACCTCGCGGGCACCTGTGCCGGGCTCGCGGCGAAGGACGCGGTGTTCGACGGCGAGGCACGGCCCGGCGACGCGCTCGTCGGCTGGGAGTCGTCGGGGATCCACTCGAACGGGCTGACCCTCGCCCGGGAGGCCGCGACGCGGAACCACGCGTACACCGACGACTGCCCGTTCGCGGGGTACGACACGGTCGGCGAGGCGCTGTTGGAGCCGACCCGGATCTACACCGACCTGCTCGACCCGATGCGTGACCACGGTGTCCGCGGCGCGGCCCACGTCACCGGCGGCGGGTGGACGAACCTCGAACGCCTGGGCGCGAACCGGTACGTCGTCGACGACGCCGTCGACGCCCAGCCGGTGTTCGAGTTCGTTCAGGCCGAGGGGAACGTCTCCGACGAGGAGATGCACCGAACGTTCAACATGGGAACCGGCTTCGTCGCGGCCGTCGACCCGGACGCGGCCGCGTCGCTGGCGGCGGCGACGGACGGGCGCGTGATCGGACGTGTCGAAGAAGGCGATGGCGTCGCGATCCGCGGGCTGGAGCTGTAGCTGGCGGCACGTCGCTGCGTGGCGAACGGGCGGCGCGTTCTCGGTTTCCGCGACGGCGCGCCGCGCACCCGCCTCGACCGTCGCGGCCGTCGGTCAGGCCACGCGCGGTCTGGTTCGCTATCGGTTATAAACGATCGGCCGAGCGGTCATGCGGTCGAGCGGTCATGCGGTCGAGCGGTCATGCGGTCGAGCGGTCATGCGGTCGAGCGGTCATGCGGTCGAGCAGTCGTGTGGTTGCGCGGTCGGCTCTACGACAGGTGTGCCGCGATGTCGGCCTCGGTGATGATCCCGACCGTCTCCCCGCCCTCGGTGACCATTACGGCCTTGTAGTGGTCCAACAGGTTCCGGATCTCGTCGACGGTCGCGTCGCCCGCCACCGTCGGGAACGACTCGCTCATCACCTCGCTGACCGGCAGGTCGCCGACGTTCTCCCCCGCGTGGATCACGTCGCCCTGGCTGATCGAGCCGACCGGGACGCCGTTCTGCAGCACCGGGAGCTGGGAGTACGCCTCCTCTTCCATTAGCTCGACGGCGTCCCTGACGGCGTCGTCCGGCGCGACGCTGATCACCGTCTCGTTCATCAGATCGGTCGCGCGCACCACCTCGCCTTCCGCCTCGTCGAGCGCGTTGACGATCCGCCGCAGCGTCGAGAGCCGCGGGTCGACGTCGCCCCCCTCGATCCGGGCGATAAGCGGCTGTGAGACGCCTGCAGCGTCGGCGAGCGCGCTCTGGGTCAACTCGAGGCTCGTTCGCCGCTCGCGTAGGTCCTGCGGCGTCGGGAGTTCCATACGTCTAATTACCAGAAGTTATTAGAAAAGCTTTCGACGACGGCCGTCCTCGCCGGACGTTCGATCGGCGACGAACGAGGACCGATGGACGCTTTCCGTCCCCGGCCGCCGGACGCGTCCGGCTCCCGAACGTCGCGCTAGTCGTCGTCGTCCTCGTCGGCTTCCGTCTCGATTATCTCGATGACCTCGAGCGGGACGTCCCGGAGCGCGCCGCCAACTTCGCTTTTCGCGATCCGCTCGGCGTGCTCCTCGCTGTCGGCGTTGAAGATATCGATCTCCAACACGAGCCCGACCAGGGCCGTGTTCGCCGCGAGGAACGCGGCGTCGAACGGCTCGCCGCAGGCGGGACAGCCGGTGACGCCGGGTTCGACCTCGACGTACTGCTTGTCCGTCTCGTTGAGTCGCTTTCCGGCCTCGCTGACCGCGACGCCGATGGCGTCGTCGGTCTTCTCGACGTCACGAACCAACCAGGCGGCTTCCATCGCGACCAAGTAGTTGCTCATACGCTCGGAACGAACCGCAGGGTTTCGTGTCTTGTGGTTCGCCCGCGCGGGGCGGGCCGAGCCGGACCGGGCGGCCACTCCCCGTGGCGGGGTGGCGGGGCGACGCCTTACAGTCG
>LFFM01000033.1_pt1 | contig 73111 bp, 57 predicted proteins | sample 643131 | NCBI WGS metagenome assembly LFFM01 (sample SAMN03777445, study PRJNA286221) | soda lake metagenome | biome: soda lake; feature: Kulunda steppe; material: water; isolation source: sample Tc-Br brine of Tanatar trona crystallizer | place: Russia: Kulunda steppe | collected 2011-07 | reverse complement strand
GGCGAGGACTGGGCGACGAGGGCAAGGCGCGGCGACGAGGCGATGCCTTAGCATCGTCGAGAAGCCGCAACACCGCCATCGTCGTTCAGCACCGCCGAGAGCCCCGGCGTAGTTTCGAAGGGCAGCACTAAAGCGCAGATTCATCTCAAATCAAGAATCACTGCTACTCATCGGTTCTCTCTCTGGCCTCCACGCCAGCCTTCGGGCTCTTTTCCAGCTACCCATGCCAGCCGACCAATCCATTTCCAGCTACCGACGCCGATCGGCAAAACGAAGGATCGGGCTGAGTGCAAGTGTCGTGATTTGCTCCGGTCTCTTGCGAAACCGAAAAAGGCCCCGATACGCCTTGTGATATCGGTCAATGAACCGTGTCAGCTACAAACCGGCGACCCCAATTCCATTCCCTGTGGCGAGCCTGCCCGCCACAACCTCCCGCCGGCGTGGCCGCCGGAGATGAATACTTGGGGGCCATGCTTCTATGTTACCAAACTTGCTCACCACCGCCACAAGGACGGTGGGGTCGTGACTGTTCTCCTCGCGTCTATTCGAGATAAAAAAGTCGCTCACCACCACTACAAGGACGGTGGGATCGTCACTCGGGCCTACCATCGCCAACGGCAACGCGCCGACACCGGCTGTGCCATCGGGGAAACCGACAATCCCACGGGACCTGAAGGCTCCGACATGCCCTTCGCCATCGGGGAATATGCCTTGAGAGCTACGATCCCTGGCCCCAGAACTACTCCCTGTGGCGGGTTTTCCGCCACACCACTCACGACGGTACCGGCGCGATGGGTTGGTTCAGGTTTGTATTTCGATCTTTCTCGGCGTAGCCCTGTCGGCTTTGGGAAGGGTCAATCGGAGCACGCCGTCATCGAGGGCCGCTGTGATCTCGGATTGATCGATATTCTGGCCCAACCGGAATTGTCGGGCGAAGTGACCGGTGCGATATTCGGTGTACAACGACTCCCAATTCGATTCGTCGTCGGCGTCGACACCGCCGGTGATGGTAAGCATGTTATCGCGCAGATCAATTTCGATATCGTCAGCCGTTGTCCCGGGGATATCAGCGACGACGACCAGCGATTCATCGGTTTCGTAGATGTCGACGTCGGGCTTGAAGTACAGCCCCTCGCGGGTGCCCTCGCCGGATTGCAATTCCTCTTTTTGGCGGACTTCCAGATCGCCTTCGTCACGGGTGGCAGTCTGGGTCATAAGAAACCTCCTGTCGGCATGTGTTCTTGTCGGTGCCGAATCCAATAAACGTCGAGTTGTCTGGCATTGGTGACGGCCACAAAAACTGCCTAGGTCACCTCAATTTTGCGGGGTTGGGCCTTCTCGGAGCGCGGTGCGAAAAGATTGAGAATCCCCCGTTCGTAAGTCGCCTGGATATTGTCGGCATCGACCGGTTCGGGAAGACTGACCGCCCGTCGAAACTGACCACCATTGCGCTCCCGGCGATGGTAATTGGCAGTATCATCGACGTCTTCCACAGTGCGGGTTCCGCGAATGACAATCCGATCGGATTTGACGCTGACATCGAGTTGTTCGGTATCGACACCAGGCATCTCCGCACGGAGCCGAAACCCCTCGCCGTCGTCGAAGATATTGACCGGTGGAAAGACACCGGTGACCTGACGGCTGCCGGTTTGGCCTGACGCTGTCTGGGGGTCGGTGCTGCGCAAGAAATTGCGCAGCTCATTGCGGATGAGCATTCTCGGATTGTCAAACCACAGAGTCGAACTCATAACGAGCCTCCTATCACTGCAATGAAAGTTTCGGAGTGTCAGTATTTCATCGCTATCGGAACGTCTGGGAACCGACATCGTCAGTTCCGATGACCTTCCTCGTTGCAAATAGGACATTAAGCAGTGCATATCGGTCGTCAAGCCCTTCGTTACAAATTTTCACGTTGCCATTGAACCCGCGATGTCGGGATGATCTGGAGGTTTTACTTGCCGCTCTCAAAGGCTTCGGAGACTTGTACATTTTGGCGTAGATCGCGTACGGTGAGCGTTCTAAGAACGTCTACTGCACCGTCGATGACGGGTTGAAATTCAACATTTTTTCACTGGGAGTACCATGCGCTTCGTCGAATTGATCCGGAAAAAACGCAATGGACATACCCTGTCGACCGATCAGTTGCAGGCGCTGGTCGATGCCTACACCGAAGGCAATCTGCCGGACTACCAGATGGCGTCATTTTTGATGGCTGTCTACTTTCAGTCGATGGAGCCATCGGAGTTGACGGCCTGGACGAAATCGATGCTCTATTCCGGAGAGGTTCTGGATCTATCGGAGATCGATGGCATCAAAGTCGACAAGCACTCGACGGGAGGGGTTGGCGATAAGATTTCACTGATTCTGGCGCCGCTGGCAGCTGCTGCCGGATTGCGGGTTCCCATGATTTCGGGACGCGGACTCGGTCACACCGGAGGAACCCTCGATAAGCTGGAGAGTATTCCCGGATTCGATGTCAACCAGTCGGTCGCTCGCTTCAAGGAGTTGGTGGCCACCCATGGACTGGGACTCATCGGACAGACCGGCGAAATCGCCCCGGCCGACAAAGAGTTGTACGCCCTGCGCGACGTGACCGCTACCGTGGAATGCATCCCGCTGATCGCGAGCTCGATTATGAGCAAAAAACTCGCCGAGGGGATCGATTCGTTGGTACTCGACGTCAAAGTCGGTAGTGGTGCCTTTATGAAAAACCTCGACGATGCGCGCACACTGGCGACGACGATGATCGACATCGGTGAATCCATGGATCGCCCGGTACGAGCGCTGATCACCGACATGGATCAGCCTCTTGGAGAGGCTGTCGGCAATAGCCTGGAGGTCATCGAGAGTATCGATATTCTCCGCGGCGAGGGTCCGGAAGACGCCACCATGGTGACCCTGGAGCTGGTCGCCGAGATGCTCGATGTCGCCGGAAAGGTCACGGATCGACAGGAGACGATCGACGAACTTCGAGGCTACCTCGACGACGGAACGGCCCTCGATATATTTGCCGATCTCATCGAAGACCAGGGTGGAGATCCGGAAGTCTGCCGAAACACCTCGAGACTTCCGACAGCAGAGTACACGACAGAATTTGCCGCTCAAAAATCGGGCTATATCACCTCGATCAATGCCGAAGAGGTCGGAATCGCGGCCATGGAGCTTGGGGCGGGACGGGAGACCAAAGACGATACGATCGATCACTCGGTAGGCCTGGTTTTTAACCGCAAGCGAGGCGATGGCGTCGATGAGGGCGACAGCATTTTGACGATTCATTACAACGACGCCGACGATCTGGAAGACGTCGAACGCCGCCTCAGGGAAGCGATCATCATCGGTGACGACGCGCCGGCGGATACCCCGCCGTTGATCTTTGAGCGACTGGGGGACTCGACGACCGGAGACAAACGTTGAGTACCGGGACCACGCCCAATCGATCACCGTCGTGCTGGTCGCTGTCACGGGGCGCAGTATCGGCGGTCGCAATACTGATGGCGATAGTTGCCACGGGGTGTCAGGACTGCGATCGCGACCACACAAGTCCCTCCCCAGTCTCCGAGGAACTCGAAGACCAAGAGGATCGACACTCCGCTGTGGCCAGTGATGATTCGGGGTTTGAAAATGTGGACTGCATCGATGTCGACGATGACATCGCCACCGCTGACACCGACGGGCAACGACGCACCCTCTACGGCAAGGTCTTGGCCATCGACGGCGAGGCCAGCGAAGACGACAGACAAGGGCAGGACCCCGCGACGAGCCCCGGCACAGCGGTACCGGACGTGGCTATAGAATTGATCAGCCCAGATGACACAGCGGCCGCACTTTCCGAGACGATCACCGACGATCAGGGGCGATGGTGTGTTTCCATCAGCACAGATCGACAGCTGGACCCGCCGCTGTTGGCCATTGCCGAACTCGACGACCTCCAGCTTCGGCGCCCGATCGTCGACGACGGTCGAAACGACATTACGGCCTTTGATGAAGCGCTTGTTCGCCTGCTCATCGATGAAGGCCATCAATTCCAGAACCTAGATGCTGCCGACTACCGACGGGTTGCCGAAGGAGCGCGCGAGGTTATAGCAGATCTGGATGTGGAAACCACATCGGCGCCGTCGATGCGCTCTTTGCTCAGCCGCCTGGTAGATACGATGGAGGACGATGAACAACTCCTCCAGATCAGTGACCACCTCTTCGACGGTGCCAATTCCGAGCGCTGAGCACCGCTGTCACAGACTCAGAAGCGGTCAAAAAAACCCCGACAGCCGGAGCTGTCGGGGAGATGCGCCCTGATCGGTAAGCCGGGTTTTGTTCCGTCCTTCGACGGTGGCGATCATTCCTCTAGGCCCGGTGTTGCCACGGGGCTCAAGCGGTTACCTGAAGTCGGCGAAACCAGAGACTTCGGAGGCCCGAAGGCCTCGACTTCAATTTACCTTGCATCAGGTGGGGTTTACCTGGACGAACGACGTCACCGCCGTCCCGGTGAGCTCTTACCTCACCTTTTCACCCTTACCTCGGAGTGACCTCCGAGGCGGATTATTTCTGTGGCACTGTCCCTGGGGTGGTTGCCCCTGGTCGGTGTTACCGACCACCCTTCTGTGCGATGCCCGGACTTTCCTCCCTCCAGCCAAGAGGCCGGACGGCGATCGCCCTGATCAGAGCGCGGGCCAGTTAGCCAAAAGCCGCCCGAAAAATCAACAGGGCAATCGCGCCGATTGTTCCCGGCTTACCCACTTTCAGGCATTTTCCAGAGCCTCGGAGGGTGTGTCCTCTTCGTCGAGAGCATCTTCCCAGTAGTACAAGATGCGATTGCAACTGGGACAGATCTCGAGGCTTTCACCGCGCTGAATCTCGATAAATTGCTGGGGCGGCACCGCCATGTAACAGCCCTCGCAGTGGCCGTCTTTGGCCGGTACAATCGCCAGGCCGGTGCGTCGACTTCGGATGAAGTCGTATTTGTGGATGACCCGACGCGACACCTCGCTGCGTGCCTCGTCCTGGCGGTCCTCCAGGGCCTGAATTTTGTCGTCCAGTGCTCTCAACTCTTTTTCCGCTTCCGCCTCATCGGAGGCGATACCTTCTCGAAGCTGCACGATCTTGTCTTCTTTTTCCTCGATCGACTCTTCCGTCGATTCGATGACCTCCAGAAGATGCAGCAGCTCTTCTTCGGTCTGCTCGGAGGAATCCTTGAGGCTCTCGATCTCACTTTCAACTGCTTTGTACTCTTTATTGGTTCCGACCTCACGGAGTCGTTTTTGCTTCTGAGATAACGTCTCTTTGATGTCGGTCAATTCCGCTTTTTTCTCTCGTTGAAGAGAGCGGATCTCTTCGAGCTCCTCCTTTTGCTCGTTGAGATCCTCGACCAGTTTATCGAGAAAACTGGTATTTTCTTTGAGTCGCGCGACGATCTCCTCTTTTTCAGATTTGATCTCGTCGAGCTCGAGGTCGATATTCTGCAATTCTCGAAGTAACGCCAGCTGCTCCTTCAATGTTCACCTCGCCGATAGGTACCGGAAATAGAAAAAAGCGCCTGAGCTATCAGGCGCTTCAGTCTCGCGTATGGCCCCGGATTTTGTCGATGGCGCGCGGTTCCGTCGCGCCAGGTCCCGAATCTCTGGAAGCGGCCGCCAGTGCAGCGCTGTGTTGCAGTGCACCCTGTGACTCCGCCCATTTGAATGACTCCAGTACGCATATGCTCCTGTCAAGTTCCGTGACTCGATGACCAACGCCTCGTGGGCGGTCGGAAGACTCGGAGGAATTCCACGCTCATCGCCGCCGGTACTGATCATGTTCATCAGTGGCGACTTCGCAATCTTTCAAAAACCTCCGATCCCGAATGCCCGCTGGGCTACGTCATCCGTCATCAGCTGCCTATTGTCAACGGCGGTCGATGCCGCCGGGTCACCTCTCGGGACCATCGAAGTGGGCCCACCTGGGATCGAACCAGGGACCGGCCGGTTATGAGCCGGCGGCTCTACCGCTGAGCTATGGGCCCGTTGGCAGCCGTGGCGCCGTCCCATCGGCCTCCCGATGGATGGTGGCAACGAATCGGATGGAATCGCTATTTCCGAAACCGCGATCTCATCGATTCTGGCCATCAACAAGCGCCACATCAGCTCCACGACTGGTCTGTGTTTCATAACGAAAGGTCTCAGCCTTAGCAAGGGACCGGAAGGCTGGTGGAGGGGCTGATCAACGCCGGGATCGTTTGACCGCCCGTTACAGAAGCGAGACCAGCTCCTCGCGTAGATGGGCGCGTACGCCGCGCGATATTGCCGAGTCTTCCCGCAGATGGGTGCCTACATCGTGCGACACTGCCGAGGTCGGGAACGCCCCGGTCACCACTATCTTATCGATGGCGGTACCGACGGCGAATTCAGCCCCGACCGGTGTACGGCGATCGGCTGACCAAAAAGATCGACAAATCGACTTGACGGGGCACCACTGCTTATTTATGGTCCGTCTCCGCTGGCGATGAGCAGGTTGACATCGCCGCGAAGTGCGCAGTCGAAACACCGCCCGCTCGGGCAACGAAGAGTCGAGCGTGTTGGGCGTATAGCTCAGCGGCAGAGCGACGGCCTTACAAGCCGTAGGTCACAGGTTCAATCCCTGTTGCGCCCATTGACGAAGACTCCTCGCGGCACGATCGGAAGTGGATTTCGCGCCGCAGGAAGTCCCCATAAGGGGTAGTAGTTCAGATTGGTTAGAACGCCGGCCTGTCACGCCGGAGGCCGCGGGTTCGAGTCCCGTCTACCCCGCTACATAGATTGGCGAGGCGTCGCCGCAGCATCGCGCTGCCACCACGCATACAGCACCGAAAGGGGTAGTAGTTCAGATTGGTTAGAACGCCGGCCTGTCACGCCGGAGGCCGCGGGTTCGAGTCCCGTCTACCCCGCTCAACAGCGAAGCGGCCGCCCCTGTGGGGTGGCCGTTTTCGTTATTGACACCTGAGACCGTATCATTTCACATTGAACGGAAGTCATGTCTCGACGGTCTTGGAACGCTGCGATGGATCCTCCGCCCTCCAAAACACCATCTCGCCAGCCAGTGCCGACGAAGCGTATCGACATCGATCCGCGGGTCTGGTTGCTGGTGGCAGTGCTGGTCACGGCAACAAGTGCCAGCTGTTCTGGCGACGACGATCGCAGTGGTGCGTCGGCCCATCCCCTCCAGCCACTGACGTATACCGAAGATCCGGAATTGACTCCCGGTGGCGCCGCGGTCCGCGAGCAGCGATTGCGCCGTCAACTTTTGGAGGGCTCCGAGACCGGTCCCTGGGGGACACTCGAGGAGGACGACGACGTCGATCTACCGGCGCTGACCGACACCGACGCCCTGGGAGAAGCGATCACCGAAGCGCTCATCCGCCGAGATGAACAACGATGGGAGCAGGTCTTCGTCTCCGACGATGGCTACCGCCAGTTGGTCAATGTCAGCCCGGCACGGGCCGCTGAATTTGTGGACAACCAGATCGGTGCCTCATTGCCGTTGTGGGAATTATTTGCCCCCAGACGCTCGTCGGAGGTTCCGGAGGGTGGACTGGAGGAACAACTCCAGTTTGAAGGCCTGGAGCCCGGCACGGCTCGCGACATCGATGGCTCCAGGACCTCTGATGATAGCGAAATTGCGCAGTACTGGAATAATGTCCTCCATCTCTACCACCGCGATTCCGATGTGACCTTCGAGTTGTCGATTCCCCGGATATTTCGAATTGAAACGGCGCCTGATATCGACACACAGCACGATACAGGCGAGTTCGACGAGCCGGCCGGGCTCGACGAGGCCAGCGGCGACGGCGGGATTGAATTTCGCGTCGGGTCGCAGATCGAGGTCGATCCGCGATTTGAGATCATGCTCGATGTGGGCTTGCACCTCAAACCGCAGTTGCTGCGCACCGAGGAGTATCCATTTCCGCTGGGCATCGGATCCTTTTGGCGCTACCGACGCTACCACAGCGAAGAGGATGTCAACGACGATGATCTACTGGATCAGCGCTTCGACGAACAACCACAGGGGGTGTCGGCGACAGAGGTCATTGTGGAAGTTCGCGATGTCTCGCGCTACGGCTCGATTCGACTCATCGAGTTGCTGCACTCCTACGATGATCGACGCCGGACCCGGCATCGCGACTGGTGGGTCTTGACGCCGCGACAGATCTATCGCTGCAGTCAGGCCTGTCGAGACCGCATCGACGATGTCGACTGGCTGCTCGGCTATTTCGACCGGCAGACGCCGATCATGGCATTTCCCCTCCAACCCTCCGATCGGTGGGGAACATCGGGAGACGGCGACTCGGCGGTATTCAACGTCGATGATCAGTGGCACGAAATCGAGACGCCGGCCGGAACCTTCGGAGAGAGTGCGCGCATCGAGGGCACGGGCCCACTTGGCGCCGGCCACCGCTATATCGCGAATACCGAATTGACACAGTACTTCGCCCCCGGTCGCGGGATTGTACGACGCGAATTGGCACCACTGGAAGGAGCCAAGGAGAGTGCCACGGTTATCGAAGAACTCGTGGAGTACCGAATCATGGATTGAGTCCCCCTCGCTTGCATTGACACCGAAGACAGACCTTGGGGACTATGCAGTGAGGTCTTTGATTGAAGTAACTACCCCTTTGTGGAGAGGCCATGAAACTGACTCTGGCCCGTCCGAAGCACGCCAAACATATCAGCCATTTTTACCGACGGGTTCACGACGAGTCCTTCGCCCACCAGGAATTATTTTCGACAGAGACCGTCGAGGAGTTACTCCAGGACGAAGAGTTGGCGATCGTCATTGCCACCCATGAGCGCTCGGTTCTGGGCTGTGGTCTGGCCTTTATCAGTCCCTGGAATGAGGCGCTCGAAATCGCCGCGATCTCCGTGGGTGATAGCGCCCGTGGCGGTGACGTCGGCAAGGCGTTGTTTGAGGCGGTGCGGCGATTGGGATTGAAAAATTACGGCGTGGTCTATTTCCGCGCCAGCGCCAAGAGTGGTTTTCGGCGCGGCCGACAACTCGGCGCGTTTTTCTGGGGCTATCGCCCGGCACCGGGCAGCCACAGTATCGACGACGCCGAATTACTGCTCGGCTTCCCCCATCGCGAAAGCCACAAAAAACGGGTCGTTCCGCCGGTCAATCAGATCACGAAGACCACCTTCGCCTCGCGGATCATCGACAAGATCGACGGCTCCCAACAGGGCGTGCCCTATCCGCAGAGTTTCCCCGTCGGTTGTCCCCGGGGCACGGGGGCACCGGTGATCTCGGGACGGATCTGGCCGACCTACCATTCGCGCGGAAACTATATTCACATCGAAAATGCCGCCGGCTCCCATCCCGTCGAGATCATCAAGGAGTTTCAGAATAAAGTGCACAACAAGGGCGTGCGCGATATCCGGCTGACGATCCCCGTTAATCAAGACCGGGCGATTGTGGCGCTGATGAAGCACGGGTTTCGACCCGTGGCCTATCTGCCGGGATGGTATCTGCGCGGCGCCCACCGCTTTGATTGTCTGAAGATGGTCGCCGGCACACCGTCGATTCCCGCCAGTACCCAATCCTTTGTCGAGCGGGCCGTCAAGCGCATCGACGACGAGTTATCGATCGGCTAGGAGCCTGTTGCGTATCGCAGACCGAGTCCCCGGCGAGACGATGCGCAGCGTATGTGCAACAGGCTCATCGCGCCGGCCAGGTCTCCAGCACCCAACGGTGATCGCTCAGTCGCCGTCTTCGAAGACCTCATCGAGAAAGTACTCGAGTTGTTGCTGGTAGTCGGTATAGGACATCAGATTGTTGTGGCGGCCGCCGTCGATGATGGTCATATGGCGGGGTTGTGGCAATGCGTCGTAGATCTGGCGGCCGTGTTCGACAGGGACGATCTCATCGTCGGTGCCGTGGACGACCCAGGTCGGGGCGTCGATTTGGGGGGCTCGCGACAAATTATCGAAGCGATAGGTCAACAGCCAGCCGGGAACTGGCACCGGGTACAGATCGTTGGCCAGACCTTGAAGATCGGTAAACGGGGTCTCCAGGATGACGGCCCCGACGTCGTGTTCCGTGGCGACGTGGGTGGCGACCACCGCCCCCAGCGAGCGACCGTGAACAACGATGGACTCCGGATCATGCCCCCGTTCGATGAGGTGCTCATAGGTGGCGTCGCCGTCGAAATAAAGCCCCTCCTCGGACATCTCACCGGTGCTTTTGCCGTAAGTTCGGTAGTCGATCAAAAAGACATCGAGCCCAAATCGGGTCAGCCGACGAGCCACCTGGTACCAGGTGGCGACGCTTCCGGCATTGCCGTGAAAAAATAACACCCCCCCCCGGGCCGGCTGATCGGGTTCGAAGTACAGTCCGTGGATCCGGGCCCCATCTTCGGCCTCCACAAAGACCTCCTCGGAGGCCCCCGTCCAGCTCAGATCTTCATCTTCGTCGACGGATTCCGGAAAAAAGATCAGCTGATCCTGGAACAGACCAGCACAGCCGATACTCAACACCATCGACACCGCAATCGCCCCCACCACAACCAGCATTGTCTTGGTCCTGGACCTATTCAACGATTTCGCTCCCAACGCAGTGGTGACGACGCCGCGTAAAGAAGCGTCGTCTCTTCTCGCCATCGCCGTTGATCATCGGCGATTGAAGCGTCGCCGACAAGTGATTCCGGCACATCGCCGGGAGTCCGTCGGTCACCGGGAGCACTATTCGACCGGGGCGTTTTCGTCGCGCGTCCAGTCCCACATTGAGGCATCGTAATTTCGGACATCCTCAAAGCCGCGGGCCCGGAGCACAGCGTAGACAAATCCGGAGCGGACCCCACCGGTACAGTAGGCGACGACAGTATCATCGGTATCGATACCGAGTTCCTCGACGCGTTCATCGAAGGCGTCGGCATCGATAAGCGACCCGTCGTCATCGAGCAGGTCGTGCCACCACAGGTGTTTGGCATCGGGGATATGCCCCCCGCGTTGTTCGCCGTACTTGACGTCCCCATTAAATTCGTCGCGGTCTCTTGTATCGATAACGGCAGTGGACTGACCGTTGTCGAGTCGCCGTTGAAGATCGTCGGTTAACTGGCGGTGCTCATCGCGCCGGTCGACGTGAAAGTCACCGCCTGGGCTGGCCTCGCCTTCTCCGGTAGCCAGCGGTTGGCCGGCCCGATTCCAGGACGCCAGGCCGCCATCGAGAAGGTGGACATCGTCGTGGCCCAGATATTCCAGTGTCCAAAACAGCCGCCCCTCTTCGCCCCAGCCGTCATCCCACGCGCCGTAGACGACGACCGGTTCGTCCGCCGAAATGCCGGCGTTGGTGAGCAGCTCGTTGAGCCGATCGTCGTCATCGATGAGGGCACCGCTGGTGTCGCCGTCGACAAATTGTTGCCACTGCAAATTGGCGGCGCCGGCGATGTGTCCTCGTTCAAATTGACCATCCTCGCGAGCATCGATGACAGCGGCGCCGGCCTCGATTTTGGCTGCCGCATCGTCGGCATCGACAAAGACATCGGTCTCTGTCCAGTCGCCCCCGTAGGCCGGAAGCCCGAAGGCGACGACGGCAGTAGCGATCAGGGCAGCTACCGTAGATTCGAGATATCTCATCGCGGTTCTCCTGAAGTTGATAGGGTAGGAGCGACCGCGTTGCATAAAGGCAACGCGGGCCGCTCCGGGCTCCCACAGCAGTGGTCAGCGGAGTTCATCGCCATTGACGATGTAGTCCTCGTCGAGTTCGCCGCTATCGATTTTTTCGGCAATCACATTCCAGGAGGCGTCGTAGTTGACGGGCTCCGGATAGCCCAGCGACTTCAACACGGCGTAGAAGTAACCACTGCGAACGCCGCTCTGGCAGTAGGGAATGGTGGTGGTGCCGGGCTCAAAGCCGAGCTCTTCGAATTCGTCTCGAAGTTCGTCGGCGTCGCGGACGGTGGCGTCATCATCAAAGACATCTTCCCAGTGGTAGTGGACAGCGTCGACGACGTGACCACCGACGGGATTTCCGCGCTGTTCGTGCTCCGGAGTCCCGCCATCTTCGTAGTCGAAGTACTCGGCTTCCGTGCGATTGTCGATGATGACGGTGTCACTGTCGTCATCATCGATGACCTCTTTGAGATCTTCGGTCGTCGCCAGAAGCTCGTCGCGGCGCTCGATTTCAAAGTCCGTCGATGACGGTTCATGTTCGCCGGTCTGCAAGGCGTCGTAATTGGCGTCGATCCAGTTTTGGAGGCCGCCGTCGACGAGATAGACATCGTCGTGTCCCACGTATTCGAGCGTCCAGAAGAGGTTTCCGGCCACCGAATCACCTCCGGAGCCATCACCGGCGCCGTAGACAATGACCTGGCGGTCGGCCTCGACGCCGATATCCCGGATATAATCCTGCAGCGCTTCGTCGTCGTCCCACAGCGTATCCTGGTCGTCGCGGTGGACTCCCCAGCTTCCGTGATAGGCTCCGGGGATATGTCCGTTGCTAAACTCCGTGGAATCCGGGCGGGCATCGAGGATGATGGGATCGCTATTCTGTCTGAAAAATTCGAATTCATCGACGCTCAAAAAGACCTCGGCCTCACAAAGGGCCTGTTCCTGGGAGCACGTCGACGGAGTATCGAGCTCTTCGAAATCGCCACAGCCGACGGTGACAATCAGGGCCACGGCGGCAAGGGCGGAAGTGGATAGGCGTTGAATTCCAATGCGTTGAAAGTCGGTCATGATGAGATGTCCGTTTGCTCGCTGGCATGCCCGCTGGCTCCGGTGGTCCGGTCGACCCAGCGCAACTGCCAAAGCGCGTGATCCAGAAACTGTTCTAAGCACCCATCCGGTGATCCGGTCGGGCCTACTTATGTGTTGCTGCCTCCGGCCTGATGGTCGTCGTGGAGTGCCACATCCAATCGGCGTTTTTCGCGCCGCTCAATCTCGACGATACGGCCGTCATGGACGGTCACCTCGATCGACCCGTAGGACAATTGCGCCAGGGCCTCGTCGATGCGCTCAAGGGCGATGTCGCGAATGCCTTGTCGTTGACTCGATTTTTCTGAATCGGGCATCAAATCACTCCTCGATGACAATCCCTACCAAATCGGTAGGCTTTACCGGTAACCAAAACCCTACAAAACCGGTAGGAATTAATCAAGTTTTGTTTATGAGTTCTCAGGAACCGCCGAATTAGGGCGTGGTTATTGCCTCAGATACGTGTTTCAACCTGATTGTTGGCCCCTGTGAATGGCGATTCAACTTGTCGACATGCGGTGAACTGCGTTATCGTGCTCCCTGAATCGCTTCGATCATTGTGGAGGCCCGATGACCCTGACGCGTCAACAGATGTGGAATAAACTCGGATCGCCGGTCGACCTTCTGGTCATCGGTGGTGGCATCAACGGAGCCGGGATTGCCCGCGATGCCGCATTACGGGGACTCGACGTCGCGCTCGTCGAGGCCCGCGATCTGGCCTACGGGACCAGTTCCCGCTCCTCGAAACTGGTTCACGGCGGGCTTCGCTACCTGGAACAACTGGAGTTCGGACTGGTCTTTGAGTCTGTCAGCGAGCGGCGAATATTGATGGATATTGCGCCCCATCTGGTGCGGCCGCTGGGCTTTATCTTCCCGGTCTACAGTGATTCCCGCCAGAATCTGACGATGATCAATACCGGGCTGTGGTTGTACGAAGGCTTATCGCTATTCCGATCGCCCAAGCGCCATCGCCGCCTCAAGCCCGACGAGATCAGGGATATCGAGCCGGCGCTGAGCACCGACGAACTCAAAGGGGCGCCGCTGTACTACGACTGCTCCACCGACGATGCCCGATTGACGCTTGAAAGTGCCGTCGACGCTGCAGAACACGGGGCGACGATTGCCACCTGGGCCCGAGCCCAGTCCTTTTTGCGCAATGACAGCGGTCGGATCACCGGCGCCGTCGTCGAGGATACCCTGGGTGACGAGGGACAAAAGGAGATCCGCGCCAACGCCGTCATCAACGCCACTGGCCCCTGGGTCGACAGAACACGCGAACAGAGCAGTGATGCCACCCACAAGTTGCTTCGGCCGACCAAAGGCGTCCATATCGTCGTCGACCGCAAGCGCCTTCCGGTCCAAAATGCGGTGGTCTGCTTTCACCCCGACGACGAGCGGCTCCTATTTGCCATCCCCTGGGGCGGACGAACCTATCTGGGGACCACGGACACCGATTACGACGGCGATCCGGGAGACGTCAAAGCCAGCGCCTCCGATGTCGATTACCTCATTGAGGCAGCCAACGACTACTTTCCGGGCTCCCGTCTGGAGGCCGATGATGTCATCGCCACCTGGGCGGGACTCCGTCCATTGATGGCTCCCGCCGGCGGCCAGGAAGAAGAGATATCGGCAAGTGACGTCAGCCGGGAACACCAGATCATCGTCGACCAGAGCGGGCTGATCACCATTGCCGGCGGTAAATTGACGACCTATCGCAGAATGAGCGCCGAAGTCGTCGACAAGGCCGTCGACATGCTCCGGCTCTCCGATAAATTGCCCCCCGATATGAAAGAACCGAAAACCGATCGCCGACCACTTCCCGGGGCCCGAGGCTGGCCGGAAGGCGATGACGAGAGTGTATTTCGCGATCTTCGGGAGCGAACCGTAGAGGCCAGTGCCGATCACTTGGATGAGAGCACGGCCGGTTTTCTGGTCTACAACTACGGGGTACGCGCCCCGGAGCTGGCGCGACTGGTCGCCGACGATCCCTCACTCGGCGAGCCAATCTGCAAGGGTCGACCGGAGATCATGGCCCAGATCGACTGGGGCGTCAAAATGGAGTTGGCGGTCACCGTCACCGACATGCTGATGCAGCGGACCCAGATCTACTACCGGGGAAGCGACCAGGGGCTTTCGGTGGTCCGGCGGGTCGCCGAACACATGGGAGATTTGCTGGACTGGGACGACGAGATGATCGACGAGCAGATTGCGCGCTACGAGCGCGACGTCGCCCATTCCCGCCAGTGGAAAGAGGACTACGACCAGTGAGGCTCCGCTGCCCCCCTCAAAGTGGAAGCTCCAGATCAATTCCGAATTGCCAGGAGCGAAAGCCATCGGAGGGGGCATCTTCGCGGTAATCGCGAGTCGTCCACAGGGCCTCGGCAAAGGGGACGATGACCATGGGTCGTTCGTTGACGTAAAATAGGGCGTGACGGCTTTCGGCTCGGAGATCCACATCGTAACGCCACTGTGGACCGAGCCCGGCGAATTGACCGGTTCGGGCACGAACGCGAAGGACATTGGCGTAATCACCGTATAGATGGACCTGGCCGAAGAGCCCCAACGTGGCGCCCAGTAGGGGATTCTGGTCGTCGAAGACGTCGAAACGGGCCCCCAGTCCGGCTTCAGCCACCAGGTGATGGACCTGTTCGGCATTCGAGAATATCGGAATCAATGCCGAAGGGGTCAATTCGGCGGAGGCCCACAGATCCCGTCGTCCGTCGTGCGTCAGGCGGGCATCTACGCTCCATCCAATCCGATCGAGCAGGCCCTGTCGAAGTGGACCGTAGACCTGGCGAAGACTGGCGTATTTCAGCAAAACGACGTCGATCTGAAGCGACGACAGCGGCGTTCCGGTGGTCGGAATGGTGGCATCCAGTCCCAGGATTCGGGTTCCCAGGTCGCCGCGATAGCCACGGCGGCGAATTTCGCCGAGTCGGTCCTCCATCATCGAATACGACAGTCGAACCGACGGCCACTGTGCGTCGTCGGGGAGGCCGGCGCCGATACGCGTTCGATTTCGCCCCGATGGGCCCTTCGACAACTCGTCGATCCGCTGTTGGCGCTCCCGATATTCGCGAGATCGCTCCTCCAGGTACTCCACGCCGCTCCACTGGGGCATGTGGTCGTCAATCATCGATGACTGCACATCGAGTATCGAGTAATAGGCGCGCTGTGTGTACTCATCGTATTCAATGACCTCCTGTTGGTCTGGCGTCAATTCCTCGTCGGGAGCGTCGGCGAGCTGTTGGTGATATTCGAGGGTCGTTTCGTTGAACGCCTCCTGGCGGGCGTCCATATCTTCCGTCTGGTAGATTTCGCGCCGGCGCTGGAGAATATCGTCAATCGTCTGGGGCGCCTCTTCACCGCGGGCCGTGGCATAGACCGAACGCCTGGCGAAATGCGACATTTCAACAAAATAGCGCTCGATCAGGACGCTGTGATACAGAAAATCAATGCCCTTCTGGGCCAGATCGGGTTGTTCGACGAGGATTTGATCGAGAAGTTGTGCCACCTCACCGTAGGCCTCATTTCGGTGCCTGGGTTCGACGCTCTCCAATTCATCGATCAGCTCCTGGAATCGACGGCGACGCTCCGAGTCCTCCTCCAATTCGTCGACCAGTTCCTCTCTCAACACCCGTCGCTGAAGCACCGATTCCTCGGCGACCTGGCGATTACTTCGGAGATCTTCGGGGCGTTTTTCGAGCAATCGCCGGTCGGCGCCAGCATCGAGTTGGGGATTGTCGATTTCCGACAGGATATCGAGAACATCGGTGGGCATCACAATCGTGCCGTAGCGCTCCGGCATATCGACATCGATGGCCGGGGCCAGCAAGTCGAGCAAAAAGGAGGCACAATTATCCGATAAAAATAGGTACGGATAGCGAATGCGCCGCTCCGCCTCCCAGATACGTTCCAAAATCTGTCGGGATTGATCGCCGCTCAAGCGCAGTCGGTAGCGCCGAATATCGCGCTGCTGGTACTGCAAAAAGAGTCGGTCAATGCCTCGAAAAGTGTTGAGTTCCAGGATCGACGGGAAACCGCCCAGCAGTCCGCGGGTGATGTATTGAACCGGATCGACATCGGTATCGGTGATCGCCCCGAATTGATAGACCGGCTCAAAGCCCTGGCTGTGGACCTGATCGGCGTCGCTGTAACGCACATGCAATAAGAGATGGCCGAATAACGACTCCGGCTGGTCGGCAGTGGCAGCGGCCAGCAGAATATCAAAGGCCTCCAGATCTTCGGGACGCGCCCAGTCTTCGAAGGCCGGGCAGAGTGCCTCGTCGTCTCGCCGGGGCAATGGTCGACGGGGCTCCGACCAGTGCTCATCGAGTTCACTGAGCCAGCGGTTGAGCATCCTCCGACGCGTAAATTGCTGGCAGGTCACAGTCTGGTCGGGGTCGACATCCTCCAGGCGCCGGGCGCTTTCGGCGTCGTCTTCGGCGCCTTCCAGCAATAGATCTTCGGGGCGCACGAAGAATTCTTCGGCAAAGGTCACCAGGTCCAGGCGCGAGGAGCGCATGCCGAGATAGCGGCTAAAGCCCCAGGGATCGCGGTTGAGCGCCTGGACACCGCCGTCGGGCCAACCATTGATCGCTCGCCACTGGCGCTGCGTTGACCACTCGAAGATCTCGTCGAGTTGGACCATCACCAGATGGACGACGGCACGCCGCAGCTCGATATCGCGCTGCTCGTCGCTACTCAACATTTCCAGACGCTCGACGGGACCCTCGCCACTTAGCGGGGCCTTGTCGTAGATAAAAAAGCGCGTTCCATCGTCAGAAAAGGTCGGACAGGCGTCGTTGTACCGACCCATCGAAAACATGCATCGGCGCTCGACGTACTCCAACTCGATGGGCCCATCGACGGCCTCCCACAGACCATCGGGCAGGATCGATGCCCCTCGCAACACGGATCTCAGATCCGAGGATTCCCAGCGACCGGAGTCCACAATGCGCAGCGGAAAGCGCGCTTCCAGAGCCTCCGTCAGTTCCACCTTGGACATCCCCGAAATTTCCGATGGTGCATCGCCGGTGTGGTCGCCGGGTACAGCGTACTGTACTTCGTCACCGGGTTCGTTGTCGGCGGCCTCTGACACGCCGGCGACGCCGATTGTCCCCAGCGCACTGAGAACAGAAACAACGAGGAGGTGATGCAGCGAATTCACGGTAGAGTAAGCCGGGATAGCTCGGAGACGATGCGACCTTCGGCGTGCTCAACCAAAGCCGGCGTTCGCAAACGAGTCAGTGCAGAGATTGTCTACATGTATTTCGTGGCCAGCCGTCACAGCCGCGTCTCAGGTCAGTTCGTCGATCATCGGCGGCAATTCCGAGGAGACCACGGGCATGCCGTCGTCTTTCGACAGCGCGCCCTGGGCTCCGGCTTCGTCGGCCAATTCTTCCAGTTCTTGTCGAGGGCGTCCGGAGATGATGACAATCGGCGTATCCTCGAGCCCTTCAATGGTTCTCAATTCATCGAGCGTCGCCCCCTCGTCGACATCCGGCAAATTGAGGTCGGTGATGATAATATCCGGTCGTTGCGCGGCGAATGCCTCGGCGGCGGGCTGGAAGCGCTCGTAACTGTCTACGTCGTGGCCCTCCTGTTCACAGACCATCGTCAGCATCTGCACAACCAGTGAGCTATCTTCAATGATTCCGACTGTAGCCATGAAATTGATCTCCTGTAGTCGCGAAGCTCTTTTCCAGTCCGGCACGGCATAGCGATGAACCTTCGTCGCCGCCGCACCGCTTACGACGGTGCGTCGAGCAGTTGCTCCACTTCCTCTAAGAGCCTGCCACCGGCAATTTCGCCTTTGATGACGTATCGATCGACACCGGCCTCGACGGCCTGCGCCATTTCGTCTTCGTCCTCCACACTGGTGAGCATGATGATCGGAAGGTCCTCAAATCTGTCGTGGTCGCGCACCGACTCCACCAGTTCGGTTCCGTTGACGTAGGGCATCTGCAGGTCGGTGATCAACAGATCGAAGTCGTGCTGTTTGAGCTTTCGCCGCGCATCCTTGCCGTCGGTGGCCAGTATGATCTCAAAGGGGCCCTCGGACAATACAAAAGCGATGGAGGCGGCCACCGTCTCCGTATCCTCAGCGACGAGGATGTGGCGTTTTCGCGCGCTGTCGTCGCGTTCGACGACGGGGGCTACCGCCAGAAGCTCCTTGACCCGGTTGAGCAATTCGCCGCCGCCGATGGCCCCTTTGATGATATAATCGGTGGCCCCGGCCTCCATCCCTTTTTTGCGCTGGTCGGGGTGATCGAGGCTGGTCAATAAGATCACGGGTAGATCGTCGATGCCCTCGGTAGAACGGATCATGCGCGTCAGGGCGATGCCATCCATACGGGGCATATCGACATCGGAGATCACCAGAGAAAATGCCTTGTGCTCAAGCTTCTGCATCGCCTCTTCACCATTGGCGGCAACCTCGATGGGCACTTCCAATTCGGAGAGCACAAAGCCAACACTGGCGGCAATCGTCTCCACGTCGTCGACGATCAAAATCGGCTGCTCCAGGTCCGGCTGGGAGCGTGAATCACCTGGCGATGGTTTTTGTGGTGGCGTCTCCTCAGAAGGCCCGAGCGAGGGCTGAGATGCCGTCTGTGAATCGACGTCCTGCGCTGAACCCGAGGTTGGTGATATCTGGCGCTTTTGTTCGGCGTGGATGTGCCGCAACTCGTCGATGATCGGTTCCGTCTTCTCTGTATCGACGGCCGGTGGTTGGGCTTCGATCGCCTCCTCGAGCAGCGCGTAGGCGCGTAGCAGTGTCTTTGTCGGCCAGTGGCGTTGTTCCGGCTCCAGCTTCTGGCCCGTATTGAGTACTTCTTCCATCTCCGAAGACAAGGCGGCGATGCCGTCGAGCCCGAGCATGGCCGCTCCGCCGCGGATGGCATGGAGGTGATCCGTAGATTGCTCCAGGGCCTCCTCACTTCCAACTTCGCCAAAAATTCCCATCAGCGAAATCGACAATCCCTGAATGCGGTTGCCGGCGTCGTTTTTGAACGTGGCGATAAATTGTTCCAGTCCCTCGCCGTCCGACGCCTCTTCGGGCTCGTCGTCGATCACGGCATCTTCGGCTTCGGCATTGGAGTCCAGAAAATCGGCCAACCCACGGAGCCCCTGGACAATGACAGCCAGATGTTGCTGGTCGTCGATATCTCCCACCCGCAGATGGGTGACGACTTTGGCCAATCCGGCAGCCAACTCATAGGCCCCTGGAATTTCCGCCTGATCGCGCTCGGCAAGAGACCGAAAACGACCGCGCAATTGGTCCACTTCATCTTGTATACTCATGAAACGACTCGCTTTTACGAGACTGGACAATATCCCAGTAGCGCTACCACAATTATCGTACGCGGGATCAACCAGGGACCACTGTCTCCACCGAACGCGATGAGCCGACCACACGACGGCTTCGTCGAATGTATACAGTCTACCGAAATGGCACTGAAGAGACGAAATGAAAAACCCCGCCGGGGCGTAATCGGCGGGGCCCGTCTACCAGAATCGTATGGACGATATACGGTAATCAGTCGCTGACATACCGGAGATACGCAGCCTGACGCCCGGTCAGGGGACTGAGAAGCAATGCGATGGAGATTCAACGCCCGGAGTGTCGACAGCCAGGCGCGCACTCCCCAACATCCATCAATCCGAAGAGTCGGGCTCGACCACGGCCGTAATGCGCCAGCCCTCGGCGCTGGGCTTGGAGACCGTCTTGATGGCCGTACCGTAATCCTCCTGAAAATCGTCGATCAGGTCTTCGAGCTGTTCGACCCAGCGATCGGTATACGACCGCTCTCGTCCCCGCATCCGCATCACGAATTTGACCTGATTTCCCTTCTCAATGAACTTTTTGGCTCGATTGAGTTTGGTATTGAGGTCGTGTTCTTCGGTATTGGGGCGAAATTGAACCGTCTTGAGCTGAACCCGACTCGATTTTGAGGCTTGTTTCTTCTTGGATTGCTCGTACTGATACTTGCCATAATCCATGATTCGGCACACCGGAGGACGCGCCTTGGGGGCGACCTCGACGAGATCGAGTCCGTATTCCTCGGCCTTCTGGCGGCCTTTTTGAGGACTCATTAGCCCGATCTGTTCACCATCTGGATCGATGACACGGATCTCAGAGGCGCGAATATCTTTATTTACTCGGTGGGACGAATCGTCGTCACGGCGTCGGTTTCTCCTAGAGATTTCAGACCTCCTGTGATGGAATCGTTGGCTCTGCGTGCTTCACAACATGGCGCCGGACTCGACGGTTGATTCCGGCTCGAGTCCCTATCATGACGCCTCGCGATGGTCATTACGCTAGCACACGGCTTCGCTCCTCTCAAGGACTTGACAACGGAGGCGATGTTCGACGCTCGGCACCGCGCCGGGCGGGTGGCCTTACGCGATGTTAAATGGCTCGGATTCGCCTGCAGTTAAACACCACAATACAAGCCAGACGGGCATTGACTGGACCATCGGCCATCGATGGCGTGCTCATTACAATGCCCAATACGAAACCGAGACCTCGCTGGTCATTTCAAGAATATGCGGCGAACTCGGGGCGAGATATTGCACAACAACTCGTAGTTGATGGTCTCGCCGTCGGCGGTCCACTCGTCGATGTCGATCCTCTCCTGTTGTTGACGGCCGAATAGCACCGCCTCGTCGCCGATATCGACGTCGCCGGCATCGGTGACATCAACGACGGTGACGTCCATGCACACCGAACCGACCACAGGACAGCGCCGTCCGTTGATCAACACCTCCCCACAATTCGATAAAAAATAGGGATAACCGTCGTTGTAGCCGGCGGCCAATGTCGCCAACTGGCGACGACCGGGCGCCGTCCAACTCCTTCCGTAACCAACGGTCTCTCCCTGTTCGACAACATGGAGATGCAGAACGCGAGTCGTCATCCGAAGGGCCGGGCGCACCGCCGACGACGATGTGGTCTCGACATGGGGCGACGGATGGATTCCGTACAACCCCAGGCCGACGCGGACCATATCAAATCGAGCCTCTGGGAATCTCCAGGCCGCCGCCGTATTTGCCGCATGGATGACCGGAGGCTCCACTCCGCGAGCTTCAAGACCGTCGACGACGCCTTCGAAGGCCTCGATCTGTCGCTGCGTAAAGGCATCTTCTCTCGGATCGTCGGCCGCCGCAAAATGAGTCATCACGCCGGCGATATCGATTCGATCGTAATGGGCAATGGATGCTTCGAAATCGACGACCTGATCGGGACGAAGCCCGGCGCGGCGCATCCCGGTGTCTACCGCAAGATGCACACCCAGCGATGTATCGCGCCGGCGAGCCTGACGGGCCAGTGCGTCGACGACCTCCCGCCGATAGACCAGCGGCTGGAGGTCGTATTTGACCAGCTTATCGGCTTCCGCAGCCCGGGCATTCATCACCAGAATCGGTACCGACAAGCCTCGACGACGAAGTGGGATCGCCTCGTCGGGATAAGCCACGGCCAGTGCATCGACGCCCTCCTGGACGAGCGTCTGGGAGATGCGCGTCGAATTATTGCCGTAACCAAAACTCTTGACGACGGCCAGGACATCGACGTCATCTCCCAGATGGCGCCGAAGGGCGTGAAAATTATCGGCAATCGCCTCCAGGTCGATGTACATCCGCGTCGGCGCCACACTCTCGATAAGTCGTCGGGCTGCTCGCTCCAGTCCGACACTTCGACTGGCCTTAAATAACAGGACGTCGCCGGAGGATAACTCGTCGTCAAGCACTCGATGGAGACGATCGAAGTCGTCGACACAGCGAAGGCGCTCGTCGTCAAAACCGGCATTGCGAGCCCCGTCGGCGATATAGCGAGCCCGGGCTCCGATACAGAATAGACGGTCGACGCCCAGCCGCTCGATGAGAGCTCCGATCTGTCTATGGGCCCGCTCGGTGCGGGTACCGAGGTCGAGCATATCGCCGAGGATCGCGATCTGACGCTGGCCGCCACTGTAGTTGTCGAGGACCCGAAGGGCAGCGCGTACACTCATCGGATCCGCATTGTAGGCATCGTTGATCAGGGTAATTCCGGCGCCGGTGGTATGCATCTCCAGACGCATCTTGGATAACGAATATGCACCCAGCCCGTTGGCAATCGCCGAATCGTCAATTCCGAGCCAATCCGCCAGGGCGGCCGCACAGGTGGCATTGGCCACATTGTGACGGCCAGGGACATTGAGCACGACCTCGACGTTCCGACCCCCTTCGCACACTACCTGAAAACGAAAGCCATCGTCGATGCGCTTCACATCGCCGGCGACGACAGAACACTGCTCCGAAAGCTCGCGCTGCTCGCCGTCGGCGCAGTAGGGGATGCGTTTCACGTGAAACGCTTGCTCCGACAACAGTGGCTCGTCGCCGGGAACGACCACCGGACCCGAGGTCTCGGCGAATAACTTCATCTTTTCTCGGGCCGTCGTCGCCTCGTCGACCAGTCCGGCGGCGTGGGCGAGACCGATATTGGTGATGATGCCGCAGGTCGGCCGAATCATCTCTTGGAGGGTCTCCATCTCGCCGACTTCGCTGATGCCGGCCTCGATGATCGCCAGGTCGTGTTCATCTCGAATGCCCAGAAGGGCCAGGGCGACGCCGACCTGCGAGTTGTAGCTACCGGGACTCCGATGCACCGATTGCTGGCGGCCAGCGATGGAGGCCAGCATATCTTTGACAATGGTCTTGCCATTGGAACCGGTGACCCCGATCACGGGAATCGAAAACCGCTGTCGCCACCGGGCGGCCATCGCCTGAAGTGCTTCCAACGTGTCGTCGACGACCACATAGGCCATATCGCCATCGTTTTTAGCCATCTCCGGTCGGTGAATGAGCGCCGCTTTCGCTCCTTTCGCCGCCGCTTCATCCACGAAATCGTGACCGTCAAAACGGGGTCCGTCGAGCGCCACAAAGAGGGCGTCGGAGCCGATCAATTCCCGGGAATCGACGGAGACCTCGCTTAGCATGCCACGATATTCGCCGCCGGCGATACGGCCTCCGGTCCACCGGGCGATGTCGTCGAGACTCCAGACCACCTTAACGACTCCAGTACTGATGCATGGGGTTGACCGGTCCGACGCCGCCTCCGACGTCGTGAGCGCCGTCGATGGCTCCCGAGATAAATTCGCGGGCCACGCCGATGGCATCGACCACCGAGTTACCCTGTGCCAGCGCCGCCGTAATGGCCGCCGAAAACGCACAGCCCGACCCGTGGAGCCGATCGGTGTCCACTTTATCGGCCCCGAATTCGACGAATCCCGTCCCGTCGTACAGAATATCGCGGGCAATCCGCTCGAAATGACCGCCTTTGACGACCACCTGGTTGGCGCCGAAATCGTGGATGCGCCGGGCCACTTCTTTCATGGACGCCACACTCTCGACCTTCTGGCCGTCGGCGAGCACCGCCGCCTCGAAGCGATTCGGCGTCACCACCTCCGCGTGCGGAAGCATCACTTCCCGCATCACGGCGTAGGCCTCTTCAGCCATCAATGGCTGGCCGTGTTTGGAGATCATCACCGGATCGACGACCAGATCGTCGACGGGCTTTTGCTGCACCAATTCGGCGACGGTCTCGATCATCGACGCATTGCCCAGCGCGCCAGTCTTGGCGGCCACCGGCTGCAGATCACGGACGACGGAGTCGAACTGGGAGCGCACTGCCCCGGCATCCATGACCTCAATACCCTGGACGCCACAGGTATTCTGGGCGGTGACCAGTGTGACCACCGTGGTCCCGAAGACCCGGTGGGCGGCAAATGTCTTGAGATCGGCCTGGATCCCGGCGCCACCGCCGCTGTCGCTTCCGGCGATACTCAACGCCACCGGTGGTTTGTGCCCATCGCGTTGTTCCTTCTTTTCATTCGCTGTATTCATGAGTCCACCTGCTGTGCGGTCTTGCCAAAGCGTCGCTGCCGATCACCAAAATCGCAAAATGCCTCCAGCAATTGTTGCTCATCGAAATCGGGCCACAGCGTCTCTGTGAAGTACAGCTCGCTGTATGCGATCTGCCACAACAAAAAATTGCTGATCCGGTATTCACCGCTGGTTCGGATCACCAACTCCGGATCTCGCCGTCCATCGGTGTACAGTCGGGACGTAATGAGTTCTTCGTCGATGTCGCCGACGTCCAGTTCCCCGTTGTCGACGGCCGTCGCGATCTGGCGAACGCTCTGGGTGATATCTTCCCGTCCGCCGTAGCTGACGGCGACCTGCAGCACCATTTCATCATTCCCCGAACTGGCCTCCTCCAGATCAGCGATCGCGGACTGCAATTCCCCGGCTAGTCGGCTCCGGTTTCCGATGACGTGCAGTCGTATGCCGTTTTCCAGAAGACGTCGGCGCTCCTTCTGAATATAGACGTCAAATAGTGTCATCAGCCCCGAAACCTCGTGATCCGGTCGATTCCAATTCTGGGTACTGAAGGCGTAGAGTGTCAGTACATCGACGCCCAGGTACCGACAGGACTCGACGACACATCGCACGGCATCGGCTCCGGCGCGGTGTCCCCGCAGTCGGGGCATCGATTGGCGCCGGGCCCAGCGGCCATTGCCATCCATGATGATTGCCACGTGTTCCGGAACCGCTCCGTCGTGGTTTTCGAGTAGTGCTTCATCGACAGTCAGATCGTTCATGAAATCCAGATCAATTCAGTGAAAACGGCGTCTCGCGCCTTCAACAGGCGCCATTAATACCAACATCAATCCAGTTGCTCGACGGCCAGTAGTCCCTCCAATGTCCCCTCCATCCCGTCGATGACTACCAAATTGCCGAGTTCGTTGTACTTGCGCTTTACATACGCCAAGGCCACCGGCGCGTCGAGTCGCGACGAATAGGTGGCCGAACGCACGTCGCCAATCGATCGCTCTCCACCATCGGCTTCCAGGATTTCTGATTCCGAGGTCGGAACCTCGTCGCCGTCGACGATGACCCGGCGCAGGATTTTCGCCGGTGTACCCCGGGTGTCGAGGCGGGCGATGATCTCCTGGCCCAGATAACAGCCCTTGTCATAGGCGATGGCATCGTCGAAACCGGCCTCCAGTGGTATCACCTTGTCATCCAATTCCACCCCAAAACGGGGAATACCGGCCTCGATTCGCAAGTTTTCGAAGACGCGGTCGCCAAACCAGGTCGGCTCATCTCCCAGACGGTCCAATGCCTCGAGTAATTGAGCGACAATTCCGACATCGCAAAAGATCTCAAAGGTCGGCCACTGGTTCCAGACCATGCGCTGGACGACCAGGTCGTGGCCGTTCCAGCGCCCCCAGGTGCCGCAGAAGGGCGCGCAGTCGCCGACCGCCCGTTCCCAGTCGGCGAGGTCATCCAGCAATTGAGCCGCCGACCGACCGTACACGCCGATGCGACCCGTCGCTTCACTCCGATCGTCGAGATCGACGTCTTCCAAGATGATCTGGCCGCGAAGATGACTCCACAGCCCTCCCGTTAGGGTGCCGGGTTCCAGGTCGGCGACCAGAAGCTCCGGAATATGAAGCACTCTCGGATCGGCGATAAATCGACCCGTTGTATTCACCACGGCATTGCGTTGACCGCTTCCGGGTTCGACCAAATCGTGCAGATCGTTGGTCACCAACCCCTGCAGCCAGGGAATGGCCTCCGGTCCTGAAATGACCAGTGTCTCCCGTTCGCCGCGCTCGATAAGGCCCAGATCGCCGGCGACCATCGACTGGTATTCCGCCTCCGGCTCCCCGAAGTCATCGACGACCGCCGTACCACCGCGCTGCGTCCACCGGGCGCCGCGTTCATCGAGTAGTTGTTTCGTCTCTTCAGTTCGACTCAAGAATACCTCCAGTCGTCGGTTCACTTACCCTCGACTCCCACTTATAACGCCGCACCCGATGTGCGACCAGCGTACTTGCGAGTGACCGCAGCGTTGACTAAATTCCGCTGACCGTTATGGGTAGGTCACGGTGACCGGTCACGGTCTCGCCGCGACACCCTCCGAACCCCTCTTCCACAAGCCGTCGATACCACCGTGAACCCAGCTGATCTATACAGTCGTCGATTCGTGCTCTTTTCGGGCAAAGGCGGGGTGGGCAAAACCACCATGGCGTCGGCCTTTGCCTTGAGCTGTGCCCGTCGCGGTGACCGCACGCTATTGATGGAATTGGACGTCAAAGACAAGGCCAGTACCCTCTTTGGCGCCACCGACATCGACTCCGAAATCCGGGAGATTGACGACGACCTCCACGCCGTCAACGTCAAGCCCTGGGAGGCGATGAAGGAATACGCGTTGATGATCCTCAAGATCAAGCTCATCTACAAAGCGGTCTTCGAAAATAGGGTGGTCCGTTCCTTTCTTCGAGTCATCCCCGGCCTCAACGAGTTGGTGATGCTCGGAAAGGCGTACTACCACGCCACTGAAACCGACGACGACGGCAATTTTGTGTGGGACAAGGTCGTCGTCGATGCCCCGGCGACGGGCCACGGCATCTTCTTTTTGAAGATTCCGTCGGTGATCACCGATGTCATCAGCTCGGGGCTAATGTTCGATGAGGCCCGTCAGATTCTGGAATTACTTCGCGACCCGGAACGCACCGGCATCGCCCTGGTCACCCTCGCGGAGGATATGCCCGTCAATGAGACGATGATGCTCAGCGAAGTCATTCGCGACGAAATGGACTTTCCGGTGGCCTGCATCATCGCCAACGCACTGTATCGGCCGCTGTTTTCGGAGGACGACAACCGCTGGATCGATGCCGGCCGCCAATACCTTCAACAGGCCGATGACGAATCACTGGCACCGCTTTCGGGCTTTCTGGAAGCCGCCCGTTTTCGCAGTGACCGCGTCGCCCTGCAACAAAAATACCTTCGGAAGTTAGACGACGAAATCGACGTACCCCTCGTCGAGATCCCGCATTATTTCTTCGACCGCATGAGCTTTGCGATCATCGACGAAATCGCCCGCGATCTCGACGACATCATCGACGACGCCGGTGCCGACAATGCACCGTCGAGCTGAGGACTCCCCATGAGCATCGACGACCACACCACCTTTAGCGACCGCATCGAGGACCGTGAGATTGTGATCTGCGTCGGCTCCGGTGGCGTCGGAAAGACGACGAGCAGTGCTGTCATCGGCCTCCAGGAAGCCATCAAGGGCCGTCGCGTGCTGGTATTGACCATCGATCCCGCCCGTCGGCTGGCCAATAGCCTGGGCATCGATGCCATCGGAAGCACCCGCCAGCAGATACAATTGGAGCGCTTTCGACAACTGGGCCTGGAGCCAAAAGGCGAGTTGTGGGCCATGATGCTCGATATGAAGGAGGCCTTCGATCACCTCGTCAAGCGCCACGCCCCCGATAAAGAGACCCAACAAGAGATCCTGAACAACCGCTTTTACCACTATTTCTCCACCAGTCTGGCCGGCACCCAGGAGTACGCGGCCTCCGAACGCCTCTACGAATTGTACGAAGACGGTGACTTCGATCTGATCGTCTTGGATACCCCGCCGACGACCCATGCCCTCGATTTTCTGGAAGCTCCGCGCCGGCTGGCCGATGCCGTGGAGTCCAAGGCCCTGCAATGGCTGTACAAGCCCGGGATCTTGTCCGGCACTCCAGCCCGCGGGATCTTGTCGGTGGGGAGCTCTTACGTAACCCGAACACTCGGCAAGTTTACGGGCACCGAATTACTGGAAGAGCTTCGGGTCTTTCTTCAGATCTTTTCATCGATGTTTGAGGGCTTTGAGAACCGAGCGCGAATCGTCGAAGAACTTCTGTACGGCGAACCCACCGGGTTTACCGTCGTCACCGCCCCCGACACCCTGAGCACCGAAGAGGCGATATTCTTTTACAACAAACTCGGTGACGACGCCCTCAACGTCGATGGCTTCGTCGTCAATAAAGTCCATCCGCGCTGGGTCGACTCCACCGACATCGAAGACGGCATCGACGATCTGATCGCCGAACTCGACGACCACCTCGATAGGCCGTCGATCGACGCCGAATCGATCTCGGAGCGGCTCGTCGAAAATACAGAACAATTCCAGCTTCGCGCCGACCAGGACACATCGAGCATCGAGACGATGGCCGACGAACTCCCCGCCGATCTACCGATTTTGCGAGTTCCCTACTTCAATCGAGACATCCACAGTCTCAGTGGCCTCGATAAAGCCCGTCGCGAGATCTTCGACGACGCCCCGCACCGTTTCACGTGAAACGCCAGGGGCTCACGGAACGGCGGCCACTTCGTCGGGCGCCAAATCGCGCACCTCTTCGACGGCCTCGTCGACTGCGCCGTCGACGGCGTGGCGGGCGTAGTATCCCGGCTCCCACAGCCCCTCCAGATGCCCCTGTTCCAAAATCAATTCCTCGGCGCGCTGCTGGACCACCGCATCGTCGCGCAGCGCTTGAGCGCGCTCCAGATTTCGTGTCGTCTTGTCGACCCACCGATCCGCACGGTCGTCATAGGCAGCGATGCGCCGTGCAAACGACAGATTGCGTTCGTAAATATTGGTGGCCCGATCGACGAGTACCTCCAGCTTATTTCGGAGCTCGTCGAAGTAGTACACCAACTCCTCGTCGCTCAAATCATCGGGGATCTCCGCGGTCAGAATATCGATGTACATATCCTGAAAGAGACGTCCCAGCTCGTAGCCGGCGGCCACCGACCAGCGCGGATGGTGCTCTTCGACGGCCCTCAGATAGGAGGCCAGCGCCGATTGATGATACTCCGCCTTCTCCTCCAGATCGACTTCCATCTGTTCCGGGGGCAACACCAACGGGATTTCATTCATCCGCCCGTGATAGACCTTGCCGCGCCCGTAGTGGGCCTGAATGATGTATAATTCATCGTCGGCCAGTCGCTCCGACGGTCGGGCATCTTCGTTGCTGTCGAGGGCGTTGCGAAAACTATTTTCGGCGTCCGTCCACTCCTCCAGTTCCAGCAGGGCGTTGCCGCGCCGCACATGGGCCTCGACGCGATCGTAGTGCTCCAGGTCGGCGTCCAGTAATAATTCGGTCAACCGATCGTCGACTCCTTCGTACTCGCCGAGTTCGTAGAGGGCATTGGCGAGCCGAAATTCGGCGTTGAGCGCCTGTTCGGAGTCCGGAAAATCCCGGAGCAACAACTCGAAGGACTCCACGGCTCTCTCCCAGTTGTCCAGCGCCTCATAAGACAGCCCACTATTGTACAGCGACGGCAGGTAAAAGCGACTGTCATCGAAATAATCGACCACCAGTTGATAGTACTGCGCCGCCTCCTCGTAATCGTTTTCCTGAAAAGCGTAATAGGCCTTCTCGAAGACTTCGTCGGCTTCCAGATGCTCCGATTCGCCGTCGTCGTCGGCCCGGATCAATACCGGATCGAGCTCCATCTCCGAGACTTCCTCCTCTTTGTTGTCGTTGTGCTCGTCACCGCTTCCAAAGAGCGTGGCGCACCCCGTACTTAGTCCCACCAGCACGGCAAGCGCGACCAATCGCTTCCATCGGTGCCACCAGTTGCCCTGTCCGTTGTATATCCTCACGCCTTCACTCTCCTCTGATCACACACCGCGCATCGCGAACTTCGAGCCCTTCATCCATCGGTGCAACGCCGCTGCCCTTTGGGTTTAGACGTCGAAGGTTCCTCTGTAATAACAATGGACATCATGGCAAATACTCCCACAGATCCCGCTGACCAGGCAACGACACTATGTAACGGCCCGGGAATATACCGCTTCTTAGGATTCCCGCTCGTCGTCGAGCCCCAGAAATTCCAGAACATCACCGCTCGATGTCTCCGACCGATCAATTTCGATATCGGCCACCGGCATCAACCACCTGATATGTCGCAACTCCACGTCGAATGGTCCTTCGCGATCGCGAAGGCGCAGCGCCGTCTCGAAATCGGCGGGCTCCGCCCCCTCGATATCCACCAATTTGGCGCGTCGCCTCGGCCAGGTGGCGCTGTCGTCGTCGAAATACTCCAATTCCAGGCCGTAGCCTTCCTCGAGCGCAAATCTGGCCACCGATAAACGACTCTCCAGATCGGTGTTGATCATCAACTCGAAGTCCGGCGCCCCGGAGACCTCTTGACCGGTGCCATCATCATCGATGAGCCGTCGGGCATTGATCCATTCCAGTATCCGCTCCGTTTCCGCCTCGCAGTGATGAATCACCGACTCCGACAATCCCCTGGCGATGAGTTCTTCGAGCTTTTGGACAGCCGACGGTGTGATCCGTGATCCACCGCGGGCGACAACGGCCCGGAGCAGGCGAGCTGCCACAAAGGCCGCCGCCAGTGGTCCATTGGCATTGAGCAACACCGGCTTTTGGGCGTCTTCCCGATCGGGATAAAAGGGCTTTTCTACATCACCGCGCGGAGCCCACCGGCGAAGTATCTGGCGCCACCGTTCCATAGATCGCCTCGTCGTCGATTCCATCGATGATTGCGCCATCCCGCCACCCCAACATCTGGGGCTTCGGTGATGTCCTTCGGCTTCACTACTCTCCGTGGTCATGATCTATAACAGATGAACCACGTCCCGATTCCATTACTGCCGATACGACGCCGCCAGCGGATACCGCCACCCCATCCCGAAGGCCTTGTCCGTCACCTTGAGAATCGGCGCCGCCTGCCAGCGCTTGTATTCGTTTCGATGCACCAACTCGATGACCCGGCGAACCGTCGCCTCTTCAAAGCCCTGGTCGACCAATTCGGCCATGCTGCGATGTTCTACCAGGTAGCCCTGTAGAATTTCGTCGAGCACCTCGTAGGCCGGAAGGCTATCCTCGTCTTTTTGATCCGGCCGAAGCTCGGCAGACGGCGGTTTTTCAAGGATCCGCTTCGGAATCCGCTCGCCGTCGGCCTCTTCGTTGCAAAATCGGGCCACGTCGTAGACGAGCATCTTCGGCATATCGCCGATGGCCGCCAGTGCTCCATTCATGTCGCCGTACAGAGTGCAGTAACCAACGGCGAGCTCGCTTTTATTGCCACAGGCCAACACCAGGCGGTTGGTGTTGTTGCTCAATGCCATCAGAAATAGACCGCGGATTCGTGCCTGAATATTTTCCTCGGTGACACCAAAACCGTCATTCTCGAAATAGGGGTCCAGCGTCTCCAGCATACTGGCGTAGGGACCTTCAATGGCGATTTCATCAAATGCGATCCCCAGGTTCCCGGCCAACTGTCGGGCGTCTTCCCGACTGTGGGAACTGGAGTAGCGCGACGGCATCGCCACGCCATACACATTATCCTCGCCCAGCGCATCGACGGCCAATGTGGCGGTCACCGCGGAGTCAATACCGCCGGATAAACCGATGACGACGTCCTCGAAATTGGACTTCCGCACGTAGTCTCCAATACCGGTAACCACTGCCCGGTACGCCTCCTGCGCCCTGCTCTGGCAGCCTGGTCGCACCACTGCGTCGGCGCCGAATGTGCCCGTTTCGGCTTCGACCTCCACGATCTGAAGATCCTCCTCGAATTCGGCCAGCTGCACCTTCAGATCGCCGTCGGCATCAATCGCCATTGAACGGCCGTCGAAGATCAGTTCATCATTGGCCCCGACCTGGTTGACGAAGATCAGTGGCCGATTGTGACGCCGGCAGTGCCCGGCGAGCAACTCCTCTCGAAACGCCCCTTTTCCCAGCGTAAATGGGCTCGCCGAGATGTTGATGATCACTTCCGCGCCGTCGTCGACGCATTGGGCCGTCGGATCCGTGGTATACCCTGGCATTTCGCGGCTTTCGACATCGGTCCAGGCATCTTCGCAAATCGTAAGTCCCAGTCGCACACCCTTCCAGTCGACAACCCCACCGGTATCACTGGCGTGAAAATAGCGCCGCTCTTCGAAGACATCGTATGTCGGTAGCAATTGCTTGGCGACCAGTTTTTGGACCTCCCCACCGGCACAAAAGGCCGCGGCGTTGATCAAATCTTGGCCATACGCCTCCTGATTTTGTCCCACATAGCCTACCACGGCCCCCATGGATTCATCGGTGGCTTCGGCAATATCGAGCAACGCCTGTCGCTGGCGCTCGATAAATGCCGGTCGATGGACGATATCTCGCGGAGGATATCCCAGAATTGCCAGCTCCGAGAAGACGATCAGGTCTGCGTTCTCGCTGCGGGCGTCCCGCATCTGGCGCAGGATACGTTCCCGATTACCGGCGATATCACCGACCTTAAAATTGATCTGCGCCATCGCGACGCGAAGGCCTGTCGAAGTTCGTGTCATGATCATTCCCGTTCAACGGCGAGCATTACTACACCGCAACCCGTCATCCACTGGGGCGCTGACGCCGGGAGTTTACCTCCAACATCAGCACACCCTCGGCATCCGCCGGGCTGCGACCCATCAGCGCAGAAAGAGACTTATCATGTATCCAACGTACACTGCGAGCAAGCCCAGCCCCTCCAGTCGACTCAGTGTATGGCCGGTGCGCAGTAGCGGCCAGATCCCCGCCGAAATCACCAGCACCACCCAGATATCGATCCGCAATGCATCGGCTCCCACCACAATGTCTCCCAGCGTCGCCACCAGGCCGAGCACCAGTAACAAGTTGAAGATATTGGAACCGATGGCGTTGCCCACCGACAAATCTGCTTCGTCGCGATAGGCGGCGACCACCGACGTCGCCAATTCCGGAAGACTCGTACCCAGTGCCACCACACTGATGGCAATGACCAATTCCGATACACTGATGATCTCGGCGATCGCAATTGAACCGTCGACCATCCACTTCGCCCCCAGTGCCAGACCGACGATCCCGCCGATGACAAAGAGTGCATCCAGCCCCCAGTGGCGCTCCCCGGGGTCTCCGATTTCATCATCATCGACGAGTTCTTCGGCGCTGCTCATATCGCGACGGGCTTCAAAGAACGTATAGCCCAGATACATACCCATCGCCGACAGCAAAATCCATCCGTCGACCTGCGACAGTTCTCCGTCGACAACTAGCCCCACAAAGAGCAGCGTCGCTGCCAGCATGATCGGCAATTCTCGCCGCACTGCTCGGGCCTTGACTTCCACTGGGTTGATCAACGCCGCCGCCCCCAGAATCAGTGCCAGATTCGCCACATTGGAACCCAGAATATTTCCCACGGCCACATCATCGCTGCCCAGCACCGAGACCAGCAATTCTGGAGCACTGGTCCCCAACGAGACCACCGTCAACCCCACCACCAGTGGCGTAATTCCGAGCCTCAACGTCAGAGCACTCGCCCCTTTGACCAGCCCTTCGGCTCCAATGTACAGGCCGATGAGCCCGGCCACTATCATGGCAATTTCAATCAGGGGCATTCGGCCACCGTCGGTTTATTGACCACATCAATTCCGCGCCAATCGATGCCATGAATCGGCTCGATGTCAACAGCCCGAACCTGGGATATGTCGGACTCACACCGACGGCCACCTGTCATTCCCGCACCACTGTTTACCAATCCAGCGCGTCGGCTTCCGGCTCATCGCTGTCGTCGGAATCACCGGCCTCTTGCTTGCGGGCCTTTTCCCGTTCTTTGAACTCGATGTCCAATTCCTTCATATGGCGCTCCTTCCAGATCTCGACGACGGCCTTAATCCCTTCGCCAACGAAGGTGGTCACCGCTTTTTTTATGGCTTTTTCACCGACTTCTTTCCAGAGCGATTCTCCCGACTTTTTCGCGATCTCTTCCATCATCGCATGACCTCAACAGTTCCTTGAGCATTCGGCTGCGTGAATCGTACAGCTACCACAGAACGACATCGTAATTATAACCTCGCAGCCCACAAAACACACATCCCCGTCGATTGTGCCATTGTCTCTATAGAATTCGCGGCGCCGAAGCGGGAAGCACTCAGGGGTTGATTTCGACGCAGCAAGAACAAAGCCGACCCGGCCCGTACTGGCCGGATCGGCTGCAGCGACGTTGCTCGTCGAATGCTCTGTGCGTTCTGCTGTCGATCTACCCTCGGTGAGTGCCGTCGGGCATGGAAATCACGCCCTGAGCGCTCATTTCCCGAATCACAATATCTCCAAACGCCTGCGCCGACGTTTCATTGACGGCACCCGGCGCCGCCAGAGGTGCCAACCGGTCGCGATTGTGGTGTAAAATCTGGGCAAACGATTCCATCTCCGAGCTGGGAACGCCGAATGCAGAGGCCAGATCCCGCACCGTATCGCCGCCACCGACGTGCAAATCGTGTTGCATCGCCACCGCATTTTCTCTCATGTAGATCTCGAGTTGCGCTTCCGCGTCGTCATCACTTGATAGCGCCAATGTCAACAACACACCACCGCCTATCCCGGCGGTCGTCGCCCCCGTCGATGTCGTCAACAATAAATTCCCGGCCAACGCATCGGCCTGTTGGGCAAAGGCCGTCGACGCCGAACCGATGACCATCGCCATAGTCACAACGAACACCATACACCGTAACAATTTCACAATATTCCTCCCGTAGATTGGTCAATTCGAACATACCACCGCCACCCATCATCGCCGGCTCCCCGAATCGATCTCGGTGTCGCCTTCGACGTCCGGCAACGGGCACCGCACATTCGAACCAAAACGTCCTGTTAATCCCACATTGTGTACTGCAGATGACACCGATAATACTGTCCGCGCCCCGATTGCACAAGGCATCGAATCGCCGAGTACAGCTCTCCCTGATATCGACGATCTCCGAGCCCCTCCCCCCATGTTAGATTGAACTCCAGCGATATCTTCTGAAGCTCGATCACCCGTTTAACCGCCCCGAACTCCATTATGAATGTTCAGAGACGATTCCCCGATCACCGATCTCTTGAAATACCAGTTACTGAAACAACTGTGCCGACGTCTCGTCGATCGCTCCCGGCTCGGCAAGCGGTGCCAGCCGGCCTCGATTGTCGTGCAATAGCATGGCAAAATCATCGAATTCCGCGTCCGGAATTCCAAATGCAACTGCCAGCTCGCGGATAGTGTCACCGCCGCCGACATGGAGGTCATGCTGCATGGCCACCGCATTGTCGCGCATATACATTTCCAGGCCCGCCGACGATCCGGCGGCCGATACGACGAGTACCGTCGTCACCACCGGCCCCGCTACAGCCGTTGAACTGAGGCCGGTCGACGACGATATTATCCCCATTGCCACAAACCCATCTTCTGCGGCCTGAGTTGTCGCAATAGAGCCCACACTCAAAAAACAAAATATTACAACCGAACAAAATACTGCGATACGCCTCATCACTGCATTCCCCATTTTACTCGATAATCCGCATTGTCAATTTTTTGAAGATCTTTTGGCTATCAACTCAGTTGTAACCGATCCCGCAGTCCAACTTCAATGGGATTGAAGTAATCCGGCGCCCGTTCGAAGACCCCGTCCAACCCCTTGCCGGCATCGACGGGGCGCTTGATATCGGCAAATTCTCCCTTCTCCAGGCTGTCGAACATCCCGTCGGCCGCCACATCCTCCAGCATATCACAGGCTTTGGCGAGCACTTCCCGGGCCCGTGTCTGGACGATGCCGTCGTCGCGAAATTCGATCTCGTCGCCCAACGCTCGAGCGTTGTTCATGACGTACTGCGCGTTTTCCAACGCCAGATACCGGTCTCCCATATGCGGCGTATGCATCGCCTCCGTCATCATCCCCAGCAATTGAATGCCCTGGTTGGTCCAGACACCGGCCAGATTAAAGAGCGCATCCTGGATATGGCCTCGAAAGATATTGCCGGTCATAAATTTTGTGGGCGGCATAAATTTCAGCGGTGCGTCGGGAAATAGCTCTCGGGCAAGCTGGGCCTGCGCCAATTCCAACAGAAAGCCGTTTTCGACCTCCGGGTCGATCTCCATGGCGTGACCCAGTCCCATCTGCTCCGGGCGCAATCCGCTCTTGGCGGCCAGTTGTTCATTGATGAACTGACTGGCCGTCACGGTATGCGCCGCCTCGATGGCGTCGGCGGTAGTTAGATAATTATCCTCTCCAGTGTTGATCACCACGCCGGCGTAGGCATTGATCATCCGGCTGAAATACTGATCGATAAAGGTCCGTCTGGGATTGATGTCGCGAAATAAAATGCCGTAGAGCGCGTCGTTGAGCATCACGTCCAGGCGCTCCAGGGCCCCCATCGCCGCGATCTCGGGCATGCACAGCCCGCTGCAGTAATTGCACAGATCGATATAGCGATTGAGCTCTTGACCGACATCGTCGAGGGCGTCGCGCATGATGCTGAAATTTTCCTGGGTGGCGAATGTCCCCCCATAGCCCTCGGTCGTCGCCCCAAAGGGCACGTAATCGAGCAGACTCTGGCCGGTGGAGCGAATCACGGCGATGATATCCGCTCCCTGGCGGGCGGCGGTGCGGGCCTGGACGACGTCTTCGTGAATATTTCCGGTGGCGACGATGACGTAGTGAAGCGGTTCGGAGCGCTCGTCGTACCGATGGCGAAGCTCGTCGCGCCGCCGCCGATTATCATCGATGCTCTCCAGGGCCCGATCGGCGAGTCGGTGCCCGACGTCTTCGATCTTGTCGCGACGAATATGGCCCAGCTCATCGAAGTCCAACGCTCCGTCGGCCACCGCCTCGGCGATGGTCTGAGGGTCGCGACCGGTGTCGACGACCGCACCGGCGATCACATCCATAATGCCCCCCTCCAGAAGGCCGGCATCATCGGCGGCATCGACCACAATATTGGGAAGCGGAATATCGGCTTCGTCCACTCCGTCGATCCCCAGAAGTCGAGCGGTAGTGCGCTCTACCGCGACCGTCGACCGCTGTCGAATAAAGTCGTCCATCCGCTCTGCAATCGCCGCCGCCGCACTTCGCGCTCTGCCGATGATCTGTGGGTCCAGTCTCAACTTCGAGTTCATACTCCGACTCCCAACCTGGGCCTTCACGGAGGCCACACCAGGGACCTCGCTTCAGTAAAATACAATCGCCGTCTGCCGTTCGATACTCAGTCTCGCAGACTCCCAAAGCGCCAACCACACCAACCGTTCGATGGCAAATGGAATGCTCGTGGGGCGCTGCTCGGAGACCTCTTGAGCGACCTCATCGGACAGTTGTTTTTGATCGTCGAGTTCAATTTCGAGGGCATCGCTCAAGACCGCCAACTCACCCCGCAACTGATGCGAAGAACCGACGACTCCTCCAGTGATCTCGTGTTCCGGATCGAGTATCAATTCCGAAAAATCCACCGGCAGATAGTAGCCCTCACTATCGGAATGACACAGTAGATGAGATTCCATATCGCGATACATCTCGCGAAGCACCGGATCTTCGGCCGGGTCTTCTCCAGGCTCGACCGGATAGGGTACCCATTTCGGGTCCCGCATTACGTGAGCCGCAAATCGACGCAAATAGTGCAACCAGGAGTACGGAAACGACGTCAGCGAAGCCCGCCTATCTAGCGACTCATCAAATGTTTCCGGCTCCCTGTGTTCCCCCAGTTCACGAGCTTTTAATTCCGAATTGATGGCGTCGACATCGCGCCGGATTCGAGTCACCATCTCTCGATCGACTCCGTCGAATTTCGCCAGCATTCCCACCCCGATAGCAAGTCCCATAACTAGGTCCTCGGCGATTCGTCTCGTGAGCGTACGGAAGAATCCAGCCTCAATTGAGCCGTCCAATTTGATTCCACCCGGGGCCCAAAACGCAGGGGGCAACGGCTCGACGTGGTGAACTATCACAGAGGGCACATCGACCTTCGATCGCTCACCGCACTACTCAACCCAACCTACTTGCGTCGTCGGTGATGTACCGAACCTCGAAACAAACGACAACGGCGTCCCTATTTCGCCCCCCATGCTCTTTGACTGATCCCACCACTCCCACTTTTTTGTGGGGGGCGCCAATATGATAGACTCACCGTCCGCGAACCCACACTCATTGAACCGCTGGCGCCGATGCTGACACTCGACGTTCTCGACGACATCTCGCTATCCAAAAAACCCTGGGGACAGATCGCAGTGGCCGCAGGACTCCTGATGCCCAATTACCACTTTCCACCGACCCGCACCGAGATCAGCGTCGAACAGAACCACCATCTCCAACTCGATGAGCCGGTCATCTTCGCAATGAACCACACCGACCGCTACAACTACTGGCCCTTTCAGTACCGCCTCTGGAGATCCCACGACCAGTACACCACAACGTGGGTGAAAGGAAAGTACTACAATCGTCGCCCGCTGCGCGAATTTATGATCAAGACCAACAACTTGGCCGTTCCATCTCGTGGCTATTTGATCACCGCCGATGCCGCCGATGTGCTGGGCCATCCACCGCATGACAAGACCTATCGCCTGATCCGAGACGCCATCGACGCCGGAATCAACGATACTCGACAGCTTCGAGAACAAGCTGCCAATCAGGATATTCTCTCCCAGATGGCCCCCCTGTTGGATACACCTCGCGATATGCTGGGCATGCGCTTTGAGCCCCATCGCCACAACTACCTGGAGGCGATGCATCGGCTATTTTTCGAGATGATGGAACAATTCGTCGAACTCAACGAGCAGGCCCTCGGTCTGGGGCTGAACATTCTGGTCTTTCCAGAGGGTACCCGATCGATCCGGCTACAGGATGGAAAAACGGGACTCGCGCAGATGGCACTGCGCATGAACACCCCCGTCATTCCTGTGGGATGTAACGGCTCCGATCGCGTCTATCCCGGCAACGCGCCCATCGCCCGCGGCGGCAAGATCGTCTATCACATCGGCCGACCACTGATGCCCGATGGGGACTTGGCAACCTTTCAGATCGACGAGCAGTTTACGCCGTTTACCGATGACGCCGAAGCCCGGTACGGCGATGTCTTCCGGTCGATGACAGAGTTGATCATGGACCGCATCAATGGATTACTCGACGCCAGACATCGCCGAAGCGACGACGGCACGAACTCTAATGACGGGTCCCGGCGATTTTTATAGCCACCGACCATCTACTCCATATGACGGACCAGCTCATCGACGGCAATCATTCCCTTTGACGCCAACCGAATCGCGTAGTCGAAGGCCTTCTGACCATTCAATGAATCCCCTGCGAGCTGGCGAATCCGCTCGTTGGAGGCCTCGGAAATAATGGCCTGTCGCAATCGTTCGTCCAGGGTTGCCAACTCGAAAATCGGCACTCGACCATCACTTCCAGTATGATCGCACGCCTTGCAGCCATCACTTCGATAGGCCTGAAAATCAGCGGGAATCTCTCGCTCAAAGAGCCTCTCCATCTCGCCATCTTCCATCGGGACCTTCCGGCGACACCGACTGCACAGCCGGGAGGCCATGCGCTGCGTCAATATGGCACTGATGCCGTGGGCCAATGCCTCCGACGGCACACCGAATTCTCGTAATCCGCCCAGTACATGAGCCGCATCTCTGCCGTGAAGTGTCGCCAGCACCTTCGGGCCGCGCCGGGCCGCATTGAGCGCCTCCAATGCGATCTCAGGATTCGGGATCTCGTCGATGCCCAGTATATCGACGTGGAATCGAACGAATTCGTGAATCGCTGCCCGGTAGCCAAAATCGCGCTCCGGGTGAACCAGCATCTGCTGGACTCCATCGAGCGACGACTGAACATCTTCTTCGACACTGGCGACTTTCGTCGACTCGTCACGGGCCATCCGCGACAACAGGGCGTATAAGATCTGGCGCTTTGCCGCATGGCGAGGCCCAACGATGAGAAACATCCCCGGTTGATGCGTCAACAACTCTTCCAGTTGTTCGATGACATCGTCGAAGACCCCCAGTTGCTGTAACGTCGGTGCATCACAGCCGTGCGACAGCAACTGAATCGACAGCTGCTCTCCCTTGATCGAGGGCATGACATGGACATTGAGATGAAAGGTCGTCGGTTCACAAACCCAGGAAAATCTCCCTCTCTGGGGTATCCGCTGTTCGAAGACCTCCAGATCGGCGCCCATCTTCAAGAATTCGACGAGATAATCGACTTCCGCCGGCTCAAAGGCCATCTCCGGAACCGTGCGAAGTGAACCATCGATGCGAAACCTGACGATTCCACCGTCGGTATCGTTGTCGATATGAATTCGCTCCGCCTCCAGCCGATCCGCCGAACGCAACACCGTCTCAAACTTCGACTCCACCCGGCCTTTGAGGCTTGTATCTTCAATATTGCGCCGCCGGCGTCCCTCCAGGATCGTATTCCAGATCTGCCGAAACTGCGAACTCGTCGTCAAATAGATCTCGACGGATTCCGCTTCCAGCATCTGCGCCAATTCGACAGCCGGTGCGTCGGGATCGACGGTGGCCACCGAAAGTGTATCTCCCCGTCGATTAAGCGGAATGATGCGGTGATGATCCAGAAATGCCCGCGGTACCGACAGCGCCAATTCGTGGTTCGAAAATTCCAGGATCTTATCAACTTTGGCCAATTTATGGCCGCGCTGAATCGCCAGCGCGCGAACGATATCCTGCTCCTGTACATGGGAATGTTCCAGAAGCGCTTCACCGATGCGCTGGCCTCGGGCATCGGCCTCCAGCGCCGCCAACTCGATGTCATCGCGGTCGGCAATCCCCAATTCGACGAGGATTTCGCCGAGTTTCGATGAAAAGCGCAACTGACCAAACGACGAGCGCTCAAAGGTCTCGTCGTCGACCCTCCGAATGGCGATGATCTCGGGATTGGTATCGCCCTCACCGACGGGAACGACCATTCGGCCGCCGACGGCGAGGCGTTCCTTTAATTTTTCCGGGATCCGCGGCGCCACCGCGGAGAGCAAAATGCCGTCATACGGCGCATTGAGCGCGTATTCGCCGAGCCTCGGCCCGTACAATACTTCCACATTGTCGGCGTCGATTTCCTGGAGCCGACCCTCGGCCAGTTTTGCAATCTGGAGTCGACGCTCGACGGTGTAGACCGCCTCTCCGAGTTGGGCCAACACCGCCGTGATGTATCCGGTATCGGTACCGACTTCCAGTATCCGGTCGCCGGCCTGAAGCTCGAGGGCCGTCACCAACTTGCCCACCACCTCGATCGGCGGTAATGCCCGGGCCGATAGCGCGGTCTCTCCCGATTTCTCGCCGAGCGTCACAAACGGCGAGCGCGGCACATCGCCCAGTGCATCGACGACGCGCTCGTCGTCAATTCCTCGCTGAGCAAACCACTCCTGGTCGTAATCTTCGATCAACTCTCCGCTCCTGCTCTCGATGCCCAATTTTTACCTCACATACCGAACTGGTGATCCTGCCATTGACCGTATCTCAGAGTCGCCTTAGATAGCTCTTTTGATTGCCAAACCCCTCGATAAAAATGTGATGATTCTCGTATAAATGAATCACGGCCACCGCATTGTCGTCGATACCACCGGTGACCATGGCATCCATGCAAAAATAGTGGATGCCGTCGACGACCGTATTTTCATTTTCATGGGCGTGGCTCGACAATACGGCGACCACATCAGCGTCCGCAAAAAGCGCGCGGACATCGCCGGAATTTTCGGCGAAATCACCACCCTCTCGCGCCAGCCTCTGATGCGTCAGAACCACCGTGGGCTTCGATGCAGCCTCCAGATCCTCCTGTAACCACTGTAGTTGCGAGGGATTAATCCATATATCGAGATGGGAAAACTCGCCTTCTCGATAGCCGGCATCGTCGTCAAAACTCGAAAAATTGGCATCGAGCACCACGAAGTGAAAACCACCGCGGTCGAAACTATAGTACAATTCCTCCATGGCGGTGTGTTCGACAAACTCCGATTTGGCAATGGAGTCCAGGTCGTGATTGCCCATCACGTAGTGTCGCGGCACATCGAGATTATCGAACACCGCCTCGATATCGCGTATATCGGCCATCACATCATCGCGATCACTGTCGTGGTCGCTGTCGATATAATCGCCGCCCATCACTGCAAATTCGATATCAGCGCGATTCCAGATTTCAACGGCCTCTCCCAATTTGACATCTCCACTTCGATACTCGTCGTGGACTGTCGAGTGATCGGCATAGTGCAGATCCGTCCCGTAACCGAATCGAAGCAATTCGTCGTATCGCTTCTCCCCGTCGGGACCTTCCACGATCAACTCTCGGCCGGACACCACGCCCTGGAGGCCATCGCTGCAAATCAGTTGGGTTCCCTCACCAGCCGTTGTCTCCACCGAACAGGGGTCTTCCAGATTCAAGCTCTTTTCGCCGCCACATCCCACAACAGGGATCGCCAGGCCCAGCAGGCCACAGCGTTGAAGAAATTGGCGGCGTGTCAGTTCATCGTCAGTACTCATACCATCACTCGTCGTTACTCTGTCGAAATTTCAACGCCCTGAACCCAAATTGGCAGTAGTGACCCGTAGCATCGGCCCACCACAGTACTTGGATACCAGTGGCACTGCCAATCAATGCCCAAAGCCTACCACTTCTTGGTCATTTCTCGCACGTTTGGCACGCACAGCGAAGATGCGTGAGGTCAAGGAAATAAACCGCAGAACGACGCCGGAAACAACGGGTTCTCAAGGCCCCGATATCCACTGCGCTATCGGGGAATATGCCTTGTGAGCTAACAACCGTTCGCCCCCACAACAACCCGGTGGCGGGCTTGCCCCACCACAATCTCCCGGCGGCTTCGCCGCCGAATGAAAAATGGGGGGAACTCCATCCTCGCTCGATATAAAGTCGGGTGGGGTCGACATCGCCCTGACAATATCTCCCGGTCGGAACCGCTCTTTGAGGCCCCGATATCCCCTGCGCTGCCTGGAATTAGAAGCTGTCAAAAAAAGCGGACCGAGGCTCGGCGAGATGATTTGTTTGGCTTCAAAGCGATCAAACGGAGGCGTAGCCGTAGGCTACGTCGAGGCTTGAGCGCAAAGAAGCCGGACAAATCAGCCGGCGAATGCCGACGGGAGACTTTTTTGACCGCTTCTTAGACCGTAGATGATACCAAAAGGCATGCTCAAGTGACCATGGACGCCGAGATCGCGCATCTGAGCCTGCGAGAAGCCGGAGAAAAGTGACCAAGTAGTACTTAGAAGCAGTGGAACCGAGGAAATGCCCTTGGAGATGAGGCAAAATCAGCATCGAGAGGCCTAAATCGCGCCTTCCAGGCATAAAAGCCCCGCAGGCGGTGCGGAGCACCGTCGAGGAGTGTGCCCCTGGGGTGAGATAACGGCCTCCCAGACCACTGGTCAATTCTTCATCGCTACGAAGCCCCACTGACCAGACTCTACATGGAACTCCTCTGATCCGCCCCTGCATACCGACGGGAGATTTTTCAATGCCCCAAAAAACAAAATTTTTCCGGTACTCCTATTTTTCCTAGTAGTCCAAAAATTCTAATTCATCTTCTAATACAAAATTCTACAAATACTGAAATTTGGGCGGGCGGTTGGAGGCCATAACGTCCTGGACTAGGCGAGATTGAGAGAGATTAGAAAACTAATAATCTTGAAATATTTCAAATTTTCATTTTTCTCAATATTTTCGACTACATAGCCTCTCTTTGGCGCTTTGATCAGGTCTCGATATCGATTGGCGACATGCCGCCATCATTCGGTGGCCGCATTCAAAATAACGGCCGTCAGGCCGCGGATTTTTGTGGCTGCCTGCTTGAGGGACTGCGCCCGGACTGTCCAGGACTGCGCCTTTCGACACAGCACCCGGCAGCCGGGCCCCCGACTCTGTCACACCGCGACAGAGTTGTGTTGTATACCCTGATTGACCGACGCCTGCGCCTCCAGCATGGGGACCTTCGGCGACAGACGCCGGCGCGGTCGATTTGAGGAATCCGTTAACCTTGTTCCCCAACACTTCGATCCCGCCGTGCCTCGTTTCGACGCCGACATCCCGTACATCAAAGGGGTAGCCGCCGCCGAAACGATAACCCGAAGCCGGCCATTGCGAACACCTGTCTGAACCGGCTCCGACCGCAGAGTTTTTGGATGTTAGAAGTTTCATCGGATTCTCACCTTCCGCAGCGGCCTGCACTCTCGAGATTTCACATGGCCATGTGGGAGGCCGCCGCGTTGTGAGCATTCGTCAACATTCATTCGCTCCAGTCGGACCGTGTTCAAACGACACTCCCGACCCCTGCACGATCTATTATCGAGTGTCAGCAGCGAATGTTGTGTATTATTACATTCTTTTACGTGAGCCGGTGAACGTCACTGAGAAACGGTTAAAAAATACCACCGATCGCCTCAACGGCGATGTTGAACCCCCCGAAAAAACGAAATCAAAAAGGTCTCGACACGCCAAATACACCGCCTCAGCGGTGCTCAGCGCGTCGCATTGAATGTCCTACTTCAACCGCCAGCTCGTGCCCTCTGCCGAGTCCATAATTTCGACCCCCATCTCGTCGAGTTCGTCGCGAAGGGCATCGGCTTTTTCCCAGTTCTCGTTTTCTCGAGCCTCTTTTCGAGCCGCGATCTTTTCTTCGATCTCTTCGGCATCCAATTCCATGGCCTCCAGACGAAGCTCTCGAAGTTCTGAAAGCGCCGTCTGCGGGTCTCGCTCCAGAATACCGAGTATCGATCCCGCCCAAGTCATGTGTTCGCGCAGCCGGTACAACGTGTACGCCAGAGCCTCGGAGGGCTCTTGTTTTGATTGCGTGGCCTCGTTGATGCTCCGAGCCAACTCGCCGACCAGAGCCAATGCCTTTGGTGTATTGAAGTCATCGGCCAAGGCCACCTCGAAACGCTCCTGGAAGTCCTCGACCAATTCGTCGAAACCATCGGCCAGACGCGGCCCCTCCGGTAGATCGCCGTCGATGCCGTAGCCGGCGCGCTCCAATACATCATCGATGCGTCTTAACGCGGTATACAGATACTCCACGCGCTGCGTGGCTTCCTCGAGATTGTCAATGGCGTAGGTGATCGGTTTTCGGTACAGCGCAGTGTGCATAAAATACCGGATCGCATCCGGGTGGTAGCCACCCAGCACATCGCGGGTCGTCCAGAAATTGCCCAGTGATTTCGACATCTTGCGCACCACTTCTTCGCCGTCTTCGGTCGTTTCGGCGACGTTGACCATCCCGATATGCATCCAGAAGTTGGCGAATGGCGTTTCGCCACTGGCCGCTTCGGATTGTGCGATTTCATTTTCGTGGTGCGGAAAGATCAGATCACTTCCACCGCCGTGAATATCGATGGTATCGCCCAGGTAGGAGGTGCTCATCACCGAGCACTCAATATGCCATCCTGGGCGTCCCCGGCCCCAGGGCGATTCCCAGCCCAACTCATCGTCTTCCGACCTCTTCCACAGCGCAAAATCAAAGGGGTTTTCCTTTTTGCCATCGTCGTCATCGTCCACGCGCCCGGAACGGCCGGCCTGCATTTCGTCGAGATTTCGTCCCGACAACTTGCCGTAGTCCTCAAAGGCCTCGACCCGGTAGTAGACATCGCCGTCGACCTCGTAGGCGTAGTCGGCGTCCAGCAGTCGCTGATTAAATTCGATAATATCGTCGATATGCTCCGAGACCTTCGGTTCCGCATTTGGCGACTCGATCCCCAGCTCCGACATGTCGTCGTCGAGCTCGTCGATATACTTCTCGGACAACTCGAGCGGATCGACTCCTCGTTCTTCGGCCCGCTTTAGAATTTTGTCGTCGACATCGGTGTGATTGCGAACATAGTTGACGTCGTAGCCGAGTTGACGCAAAAAACGCTGGACCACATCGAAAAAGACAAATACCCGGGCATGACCAATATGCGTCAGGTCGTAGACAGTAACCCCGCAGACATACATATTTACCGTGCCGGGTTGTTGCGGCTCAAAAGCGCGCTTTTCACCAGTTCGCGAATCGTACAGCGTTACCGTTCGCAGTTCTTCGGACATCGTTGGTATTTCTCCGTTTCGGGCTGTGCCCCAGTTCCGGTTGACTACGATGCGGTTAACATACTTTCGAAGCCGGCTGAAGGACCGAATTCCAGGGAGTTTGCCATGGATCAAGCCATTATCGACGCTCTTTCACAGCCTGCGGCCTATCCGCATCGGGCCCCATCGATCGAAATCTGTCAGACCCATGCATCCGTCGTCTTTCTGGCCGGCGACTACGCATACAAATTAAAAAAGCCGCTCGATCTGGGCTTCTTCGACTACTCAACACTGGACAAGCGCCAGCATTTTTGCCGGCGCGAAATCGAGCTCAACAACCGCCTGGCTCCCGATGTGTATCTGGACGTCGTCTCCATTATCGAATCCGATGGTCAACTACAGATCGATATCGACAGCGGCGAGCGCGACGACGCCGTCGAATACGCGGTGCGCATGAAGCGACTCGACGACGCCGACACCCTGCGAGGTCGCTTTGAGCGCGGCGCCATTCCACCGGGTATCTTTGAGCGACTCGGCAGGCGCCTGGCTCAATTTCACGACGACGCCAAACGAGGTCCGGAGGTCGACCGCTACGCCGCATTCGACGTCGTTGAAAAGAATGCGCTCGACAACTTCTCGCAGACCCGAGATCACGTCGATCACACCGTCGATTCCGACGTCTTCAGGCGTCTCCAGGCGATGACCGAAAAACGCCTCGCCGAATTTAAACCGCTCATCGAGCGCCGCGCCAACAGTGGCGCTGCCCGTGACACCCACGGCGACCTGAGACTGGAGCATATCTACATTATCGACGGCGCCATCTGCATCGTCGACTGCATCGAATTTAGCGAGGCCTTCCGCTACGCCGATCCCATCAGTGATATCGCCTTTCTGGTCATGGACCTCGGCTTTCGCGGCTACGACGACGAGGCCGCTCAGCTCCTCGACGCCTATTTTGACGAAACCGGCGACAACAGCGGCCAGCAACTCGTCGACTTCTACGTCGCCTACCGCTCCTGTGTCCGCGCCAAAGTTCACGGCTTCAAGTCCCTGGAGTCCGAGGTCCCCCAACCAAAACGCGAAGAGGCCCGACACAAGGCCCGGGCCCACTGGCTTTACGCTCTGTCGCGCATCGAAGGCCCAAACCGGGGACCGGAGTTGATGTTGTTGGCCGGACTTCCGGCGGCCGGCAAGTCGACGCTGGGCCGAAAACTCGTCGATAATAGCGATGCCGACATTCTCATCGAAAGTGACGTGGTTCGAAAACAACTGGCCGGCATCGATCCCGATGACTCCGCCGACGCCGACTTCGGAGAGGGCATCTACACCCGCGAATTCAGCGAAAAGACCTACGACGAAGTCGCCCAACGGGCGGCCCGCCATCTCAAGAAAGGTCGACGCGTGGCCATTGCCGCCACATTTGTCACCGACGCCCGGCGCCTCCAGATGATCGATGTCGCCCGCCGACTCGGCATTCCCGTCCGATTTGTGGAGTGTAAAATCCCGGAAGACATCGCCCACCGGCGCCTCAAGGCCCGAAGCGACGATGTCTCCGACGCCGACATCGAAGTCTACGAACAGCTCAAAGACGCCTGGGAGACGCCCTCACCGCCGGTAGCCCGGGTCCACGAGACGAAACAGACCTGCTGAGGGCCCCCAACGACACCGATAGCCGGCGAGCCCGTCGTATCGATGACCCGTCGAAGCCGCGTCACCGATCATCGCGACGAGTCATGCTCAGTCATGCTCAAAACATTCCACCGAAGATGGCATCCACTACACCTTCCGCGGCATTGACCGCCAGGTACAGTGCGAAGATGACGAGACTGACATTGATGATATTGAGCTTCCAGTCGTTGCGCTCATCGCCCATAGTCTCTTTGTCATTGACCGCCCAGAATAACAGCGCCGCCGTCAGCGGAAGCCCGAATACGCCGTTGAAGGCCGGGAACATGGTCACCATCTCTACCACACTCATGCCCGTGACATACTGAACCAGGGGCGAAAACATCCCGATCGCAATACTCGCGGTGTAGATGATACGAAACCACGGCGTCCCCTCCGTTTTCTGTTCGTGGTCGATGGCCTCCAAAATCATGAACGGCACGGTCCACATAATCGGGATAATACTGTTGAAGGCGGCGGCCATCACACCGAGCAAAAAGACGACCATCGCCCACGGCCCCAGCACTTCCGCAAGCGCCGTTCCCGGATCGGTAAAGTCTCCCAACTCGGTATATCCCGCCGGCAACAGCACTGCCGCCGAGACCACAATAATGGCCACCGTCACCGCCCCGCCGACGGCGTACCCCAGACTCAGATCGCGTCGCACATCCTTGAGGTCTTCCTTTTCGGTCCATCCCTTGCGTTTGACGAGAATCGACTCCAGAAAGAAATTCGGCCACAGCGCCGTGGTTCCCAGTATTGCGGCCCCCATCACCATGGCCCCCGTATCCGGAATCGATGGAATGAATCCGGCGGCTACCTCCCCGATATCCGGTCCGCTGACGCCAGCGACGACAACGTACAGCACCAACAATCCGAACATCAGTGCTGTGACGACTTTTTCGACGTGGTCGTAATTGAGAATTCCAACCACAATGGCCCCGATGCCGGCCACCACGGCGATCGGCTGCCAGGAAACGGCCCCCTGAGTCAGTGCCTCGACACTCATTCCGACGGCTGCCGTCAGCCCCAGCGTCCAGGCGATACAACCGATCGATAAAAACAGGGCAATGCCGAGTGCCAATTTCTTGCCCAATTTCTGGCGGACAAAGACCATCAAATTATCGCCGAAAATCCCGACCCGGGCGCTCATATCCTGCGCCATAAAGCCCAGAAGCACAGCGCCGACAACGGCCCAGATCAGTACATAACCGTATTCGACCCCGGCCTGACTGGCGATAAAGATGGAGCCCGAGCCAAAATAGCTGGCCACCATCACAAACGACAAACCGAATTTGTCGAAGAAATTCCGCACCAGCGGAAGCAAAAAACCCATGGGTACTTCAGTTGTCAGGAGTGTCGATGATCACGAAAGCGAGGATGCTATTCGTCGATACAGCGCTATCTTCGACGTTCCAAAAATCGTAAAATTAAAGGCTCTACGGGAAACGTCAAACGCCGGTCGGCACTCCACCGGTACAGGTGTTCCTCCCCTCGATCAATCACGCCGGAGTTCCGCCACCGACGAGTAAATAGATGCCCAAAATCAGCAATACGGCCCCCAGAATTAGCTTGAGCCGCGATGGATCGATGCGCTGAGCGATCCACCAGCCGGCGACGGTGCCGACCAGAAGAGGAATCCCGACCAACAATGCGAGCCCCCAGTCGATGGCTCCGTGAATGGCGTAGCCCGCCGTGGCAAACGCCGAAATAAAAATCGACTGCACCTGTGCAAGCGCCAGTGCCATCAACATTGGAACGCCGAGCACCACCAGAAGAGGCACCGCCAGGACCGGACCGCCGACGCCGAGCAACCCGCCGGGCAGTCCCACCGCCAGTCCGACGCCGACCATCGCCCCCATGCCCTTCCAGCTGTCCAAATCCAACTCCTTGACCGGCTCCAGACCGCTTCGCTGGCGGTACATGATGATCAACCCCGTCAGCAACACAAAACCGCCGAGCAGAGCGCCGAAGATTCGACCGTCGAGGACCGTATTGAGTTGAGCGCCCGCGAAGGCACCGATCACACTGGCGATGCTGAGCAAGAAGGCCGATTTTCCGGCCAGACCACTGGCCAACTCACCGGACCGAAAGTAGGCGATACTGCCGATGAGCCCGGTGGCAATAAACGTGGCGCTCGCCGTACCAGCCACTGTGCTGTGGTCGATATCGAGCAGCACAAAGAGGGCAATCGTCACAAATATGCCCCCGGGACCGATGGTCGTGATACAGACCCCACCGATCAGCGCGATCACGACGAGTGCAATAGCGAGACCGAGCGACATGATATGGATCCGTCGGCAAATCGAAGTGACCAGTAAGGAGGGAGATGGACCCGGCAAATCGACGCCGGACCTCTACGTGGTCTACCAATCGGGAGCCGACGGTGACAAGGTTTAGGCCCCGGGACTCTCCCCGAAACTCTCGGCGGAGCAGTGGCCGGTGATTCGCAATTTTTTTGCAAGATCGCGAAGGGCGGTGCGGATCCCCTCTTCGATGACCGGATGATAAAACGGCCGGTCGACGAGGTCCGGGATTTTTTCCTCATTGTCGATCGCCCAGGCCAACAGATGCGCCGTGTGCTCGACGCGGGGACCGAACATCTCGGCGCCGATGAGCTGGCAATTCGAACAATCGGCGTATAGCCGGACCAATCCGTGATTGATGCCCATCACCCGGGCCCGGCCCTGGTTGTCGTAGGAGATACTGCCGATTTCGGTGGTCTCCGGATCGAGTTCCGAAAATGGTGTGCCCACCATTGCCATCTGCGGATCGGTAAATGCAATGGCCAGATGTGGTTTTCGGATACTGGCCTCCACCTCCGGATATTGAGCGGCGTTGTAGCCGGCGATACTCCCCTCGTCGCTCGCCTCGTGCAACAACGGGCGATGTCCGGCGGCGTCACCGGCCACAAAGATCGGCGTATCGCCGGCCTGAAGGGTTCTGGGGTCGGTGATCGGCTCGTCGTTGTCGTCGAGGGGAATCCCCGCGTTTTCGATTTCCAGTCCCTGGAAATTGGATCGCCGTCCGGCCGCCGCCAGTACCTCGTCGAAGACGCGACTGCACTCGTCGCCGTTGAGATCGGTCCAGTCGAGTCGAATTCCGCCGTCGACGACCTCGGTGGCCGTGATCTCGCTTTTGAGATGCAGTGTCAGCCGTCTACCGAAGACCTGGTGCGCCTTTTTGGATATATCGGGATCCGTAAATGGGCCCAGCTCGTCGAAGGGGTTGAAAAATTCGACATCCACGCCCAGTCGATCCAGGGCCTGGCCCAGTTCGAGGCCGATGATTCCGGTGCCGACAACGGCCATCGAATCCGGAAGATCCTCCATCTCGAAGACGTCGTCATTGACCATGACCGCCTCTTCGATCTCTCGAAGCTGTGGCGGTATCCAGGGATGAGATCCGGTGGCGACAATGATTCGATTGGCCTCTACCCGGGTGTGATCGTCGACCTGAAGGGTATGGCTGTCGATAAATCGGGCGTGGCCCCGGATTCTTTTATGTTCCGGAATCGCTTTGGTGGACTCCACGACGAATCCCACGAAGCGATCGCGTTCGCTTCGAACCCGCTCCATGACGGCCTTTCCATCGACGCTGACGCCGTCGACATCAATGCCGAACATCTCGCTTTTCTCGACTTCGTGGACGCTCTCAGCGGCGGCGATCAACAACTTCGAGGGCATGCATCCCACCCGAGCACAGGTCGTGCCGTAGGGACCAGACTCGATGAGCACCCAGTCAATACCTGCCTTTTCGCACTCTCGTCTGGCGTTGAGCCCGGCGGTACCAGCGCCGATAATCGCCACATCTACCGTTCGCTTGTTCATCATCGGTCCTCTTGAATTCGTAAAATCTGTTGAAATGCGTTCTCACCTGGAACCCCATGCTCCCGGCGCACAATCAGTCGACGACATTCCATAGATGACACAACCTGTTTCAGGTTTCGTTTCTTGGTAGTGCAACATGGAACAATGCACCGCGGAAACAACGGACAACCTGAGCCACCTACACCGACACAGGCCGTGCTGCGGCCTTGTATGGGCCGTCTCACCAACCAGAGCGCTATTACCGCCGCGATTTATCGTCGTGGTACAGAGGTTGCAATCACTGTGCCTGTCTACAATCGCATTCCCCCGCATTATTCACGAGGCATCGTGATGATAAGCCGCAGTCGATGACTCGTGAATAATCGGAGTTCATCTCCACCATTGGCACAGACGACACCATGGACAAATTGATTCTCATCGCAGTGGGACTTGCGACACTGGCCATCCTGACGCATTCGTTTGCACCGGGAGCTCTCGCATTCTTGACGCCAGAGCCCGACCTTCCCGATGAGGGAGCCAGTGTGGGCGAACTCGTCGACAGCGGTGACGCTCAACTGCTCGATGTTCGAACTCCCAATGAATTTGATACGAACGGAATCGATGGCGCCCAAAATATCCCCGTTCAGCAACTTCCAGCCCGCATCGACGAAGTCGGATCAAAAGACAAACCGGTGGTCCTGTACTGTCGAAGCGGCAATCGGAGCGCCAATGCCAAAAATATTCTAAAACAGCACGACTACAACGAAGTCTACGACCTGGGTGCCCGCAGTACAGCCCGACGCATTCTCGATGACTCCAGACCGAATTGAGCAGACCGCATTTTGTTCACCGCAACCCGTACAGAGGAGAAGCCGATGTCAGATCACAAATTCGACGACCCCGCCGAATTCTGGGACCACAAATTCGACCGCTCCGACTACCGCTACGGAACCGAACCCAACGCCTTTATCGCCGATGCCTTGCCGGAAGTCGTCGAGCCGGGAGCGCGAGTATTATGCGTCGGAGATGGCGAGGGGCGAAACGGCGTCTGGTGCGCAGAACAGGGCTATGAAACGACATCGATTGAACCGTCGACGGTGGGCGCCGACAAAATCGAAGCCCTCGCCAAAGAGCGGGGCGTCGATATCGACGTAATTCGCGATGCCATGCCCTCGGAGGCCATCGAAGCGGGGAGCTTCGACGCCGTGGTCCTGGTCTATATCCACGCTCCGGAGCCGATGCGACGCAACATCCATAGCGCGAGCATCGAGGCGTTGGCCGACGGCGGTACCGTCGTCCTCGAGGGCTTTACCCCCGACCAGCGCCACAACGACCGCAACAGCGGTGGGCCACCAAATCCGGATATGATGTTTACGCAGTCCATCCTGCGCGATGATTTCGACGATCTCGATATCCAATTACTCTCCGAACAGGTCGTCAAGCTCTCGGAGGGCACAGGTCACAGCGGCAAGGCCGATGTCATCCGCATGATCGCCACCAGGCCCCGATAATCGTTTGGTTCCTCGACAAATCAGCGATCGAGATCAGATTTGTCGACCACCGCGCCACACTCTGTGGCCACCGGTGACAGCGTACGGATCACGACTGCAATGCTTTTTTGGTTCGGGGGGACCGACAATGTCGACACAGCACCTGTTGCCATCGGATTACGCCTGGCTGACCTGTTGTCTGCTCCTGGCCCCACTGTTGATGGGCCATCACCCCTCGTTTCCGGCGCCACTGCAATTTGTGCCCATGGACGCCGACGTCGACAGCAGCGTTGACGACGAGGACTGGGTACTGGTGGCGACCATGGGCTTTATCTCCTCTGAGCGCTCCCACGAGCTGGCCTGCAAGGAGGCATTCGGTGTCGACGGTGTTCTATATGCCGGCGTACTCGGCCCGTCGCACTACGCTATGGCCGCCGGGCAGGAGGTCGCCATCACCTTTGATAGCTGTAATCTCGACGAATCTCATCCAGTCGACGGTTGGATCGTTGATGTCGCCGCCTCGCCGCCGGATCGCCTGGCGGTATTGACCAATCGACCGCAAGGCGATCACGTCTACATCAGTACCGACGGAGGGCAATCACTTCAGGACCCGGTTGCCATCGACGCCGATCTGCGATCGACGAGTATCGAGTGGCTCGACGACCAACAGGTCGCCGCCTCGGCATTCGACGACCAAAGCGGCGACGCTCACTTGGTCGTCATCGACAATGCGTCACAATCGACATCGATCCGCGAATTCGACTCCCAGCTCCGCTATCCCTTTTTGCTGGCCGCCGATGGAGATTCCATCGTCAGCGCTGCGCGGCGGCCCGATTTCGGTTCCACACCGGCGTTGACCTGGGGAAGTACCGGCGATCCCGATCGCCACGACGCCGATCTCGAGACCTGGCCAATCGGCGGCGATATCAACACCGACGCGGTGTGGGCGGCGCCAGTTCAGGACGACTGGGACGACGACTGGACCGGTGTCGCCGTCGGCGATGACGAGGGCCATCTCGAGTTCGACGAACGGCTCGAAGACCACGATACGCGTTGTGTCGTCGACGACGCCGACGGACTCTGGATTTGCAGCAACGGCTTCGCCGAAGCCTATGAGATATGGCGCGTCGACAATGGCGAAGACCCGGAACCCTTTTATCGGCTCGCCTATCTCGATGGACCTCGCACCGATTGCCCCGACGACAGCGATGTCGCTCAGACCTGTCCCGACCAGTGGGAATTGATCGAGGGTGATATCCCTCAGCGACCTCTGGACGCCGATGACGACTACGACGAACAACCGCCGGATGACAACGGAAATGACGGCCCAGACCGGCTTCCGGACTGGCACGACGACGTCATCGGAAACGGCAGCGATGGCGCTGATGATGACCAGCCCAGTGAAGACGATGCGAACCCCGACGATGCCGCCTGTGCTCAGGTGACGACACCGTCGACGCTGGCCATCTATTTGGCTGCCATCGTGCTAGTCGCCGCAGCTGCCCGCTTCGTCACTACTCGTCGAAGGGATCGGAAAGCGACGGATCGTCGATGAAATCCGGATCACTGAGGGAATGCAAAAAGGCCTTGAGGTCTTGGCGCTCCTCGTCAGTGAGCCGAAATCCGACCATAAAGGGGCTCTTGAACGGATTTTGACTCCCATCGCCGGCGTAGGGACCGCGTTTTACAGTGCGACCGCCCGCTTCGTAGTGGTCGATGACCTCGTCCAGTGTCTCAATGCTCCCGTCGTGCATGTAGGGCGCGGTATATTCGATGTTGCGAAGCGTCGGCGCTCGAAAGCGGCCCATGTCGCGATCGCGGCCCGTAAACTCGTACAACCCTCGATTATCCGGTGGATACGAGCCGAGGTGATCGTAGTTGTACAGCCCGGTATTGTGGAACGATGGGCTTGTAAAGACATTTCCCTGATGGTCGACATCGGCCGTAAAATTAAATCCTCCATGGCAGTGAAAGCACTCCAGGCGCTCCGAAAAAAATAGCGTCATTCCGCGGCGCGCCGAGTCACTCATCGCCGACTCCTCACCGCCGTAGGTGTAGCGATCGAAGTCGCAATTTCCCGAAATCAATGTGCGCTCAAAGGAGGCCAGCGCCCCAGCCACCTGTTCGATAGTCACCCACTGGTCGGCCTCCGGATATGCCGCCTGAAACATCTCTCGGTACCGGGGATCGTCGCGAAATCGCTCCTGCCAGACACCGTCGATCTTGTGGAGTCCCAATTCGACGGGTTGGTCTCCAAACATCGGGATCAACGCCTGCTCTTCGAGAGAATCGATGTGCGGATTCGCCCAGTTCAGCGACGAATTATAGGCCACATTCGTCAGCGACATCGCCGTGCGGGTGTGCTCCTGTCCGGTCGCTCCCACAGCCCGGGATCGCCGGCCGCTAAAGGCCTGTTCCTGCGGGTGACAACTGGCGCAGGACATCGACTCGTCGATGGAGAGTCGCTTGTCGTAAAATAGATGCCTGCCGAGTTCGACCTTTTCGGCGGTCATCGGATTGTCGTCGGGGACCGCGGGCTCTGGAAAGCCCTCCGGAAGATCCCACTGGTATTGACGGTGTGTGGTATCGACGCCGTCACCACATCCGACAGCCAGCCCGGTGGCAATGAGCACTGCCAGCAACGTGCGAACCATCACTGACCTCCGGAGACAACCCGAAATAGCTCGGCGTCGACCAGCGGCGACTCCCGCTCCAATCCCAGTACTTCGAAGAGCGCTTCACAATCCGGATCGTCGACTGTCGACATACAGCCCTCCGGCGTATCCTCCGGGCGTTGGCCGATATCGGTGCCGGCAAAGAGCCGACCGATATCGAGCCGCAATCGATCGTCGCCGACCGAAAAGTCGTCGACGACAACCCGAGAGCGATTCGGGTGCTCACAGGCCTCGACGCCACCGTCGGCATCGGGGAGACAACGAGTGCTTCCGAGATGAAATCGAAATACCGAATCGTCGGCCTCGGTATCGATGCGCACAAATTTGTAACCGGCGTTCCAATTCCAAAACATGGCCGGGATATTGAGCGGCGACGGGGCAGTGGCCACATCGTCGTGATTGATTTCAAAGGGCACGCCGATCGAAAACGCCAGGGTCTGGTCGCGGCTCAATTCCACATCGCCAACGGCGATCTCGACGACCTCGTTGCCCTCGGCGGGCGTATTGCGGCAATAGCCCTCGCCATTGGTGAAATCGAGCAACGCAACCTCTGAATGCTGCCACCGGCCGTCATCGACGATATCCACCGACTGGCGTTCACCATCGGAGTCGATCAACTCGATATCATGGATATACAATCGCAGGTCCGTGACGCGCACTGTGTGATCACCGGCGCCGAATCCCTGGTAGTCGCGATCGCAGGAAAAGAGCTGGTCACCAACCACGGCTTCGAAGTTCAACATCTCGGTACGCTCCGATGAGCCGCTTCGATCCCGGTCACCACAGGCTGCCAAAGCCATCAGAAGTCCGGCGGCTACGACGATCCTGATTCTTCGATTCCCCATCGAATATCCCCCCTACATTCAACAGCGGTGTTTTGCCGCTTTCGATTATCGCCTTCTTGCTGCATCAATTGTGTGCACAACCGCGCTATTCGCCACACCCACCTATTTGAACCTTTCGACGGATCGAATCATGAGCGACCAACTGACCTTCGACGACTACCAACAACTGGCAGGAAGCACCGCCGTCTATCCCGGTCGCGACGACGATTCCGTCGCTCCCTATCCATCGCTGGGCCTGGCCGGTGAAGCCGGCGAGGTCTGCGAGCAGATCAAAAAGGCGATCCGCGACGACGGCGGCCAGATCACCGACCGCCGCCGCCAGAAGCTGCGCAAGGAGTTGGGCGACGTGCTGTGGTATGTCGCCGCCGTCTGCTCCGAATTGGATCTGAAGATGGAAGACGTCGCCCGCCACAACGTCGAAAAACTGGCCGACCGCAAGCGCCGCGGCGTCATCCAGGGCGAGGGCGACGACCGTTAAATCTACGCTGTCTGCCAGAAAAAGTGCCTCGTGGTGGGGAAGACGGCCCACAGTTGGTGCCAGGGCACAGTTCTGCGCTTCGAGATTCGACGCGTCAAAATTTGGCAGCAACGTCGGCGAATTCGTTCTTTTCGACCCCTCCGGCCTCCGCCCCGTCCTGTTTTCGGGGGCGACTCGTCGAATTGTCGGGACATGGCGCGCCCTGTGGCGGCGGTCCTCGGGATGTGGTCCGTCGAGTCGAGACTGCTCTTATTCGACCCTGTGTTGCCTACCCGATGGGGGTCGTCGTCTCATATCGTACCCCCTGTGAAGGGGCGGGTTTTTTAGCGCCCATGCAGGTGACTGAAGACGCCCGCTTGCACCTCCCGAAAGGAGGTGGAATGGACCGCAACCGCTTTTTGGTGAGACAAAATTTTTGGAACCCGTTAACCAGCCGGTCAGCGTTTTGCAGCTGCCGACACCCGGCCCGGTGTCTCCCGAATATGCCTACCCAAGATCCGCTTTGAACACGGATCTGGCAGCGCCCGGTTGAACGCTGCGCCGCACCGGCGTGCCCCGGCACCAATTCCGAGCCCGCCCACCCTAAACGATGGGTTGAGACCCGGAGACTGCGCCAGACAACACTCGTACACAGGGGCCGCCGCCCGTCTCGGAAGGAAGAAATCGCATGTGCGATTTGTCTTCGCGCGCTCCTCCGGGGTGGGCCCTTTTTCGATGAAATCACCCCGGAGTGTGAGCGAACTCACAGAGCAAGCGCTCGACGCCCCTTCCACATTTATTATCGACGATTCGGGATCCGATCTTGCGTATTTTTTAAAAAACCGCGTTCCGACGAGGTATCAGAGAGCAACGAAAGAAGCCCAAAGAAGCCCCTGGTGATCTACAGGATCTCTCGAAGTACTTGACCGGGAACGCCGCGACGCACCATCTGAGTCGCCGCTTCGATATCGCGCTGCATGACGCGATCGCGCTCCAAATAGTCGACCTTTCGCCGCAATTGGCGGCGGGCCTGTTCGGTCCCCTCACCGGGGGTAAATCCCTCGCGAAGATCGAGTCCCTGGGCGGCGATGAGATACTCGATGGCGACGATGCGCTGCACATTCTCCAACACTTCCAGTGCATGGAGGGCGGCGTGCATCCCCATCGAGACGTGATCCTCCATATTGGCGCTGGTGGTAATGGAATCGACGCTCGCCGGATGAGATTGCGTCTTATTTTCCGACGCCAGTGCTGCCGCCACGTACTGGGGAATCATCATTCCCGAATTGAGTCCGGGCTCGTCGACCAGAAACGGCGGAAGTCCCTCCGAGAAGTACTTGTCGGTCAACTTCGCACAGCGGCGTTCGGCGACGGAACCGATCTCCGAGATGGCCACCGTCAGATAGTCGAGGGCCATGGCCACCGGCTGGCCGTGGAAATTGCCTCCCGACAAAATCGCCCCCGGATCGTCGCCTTCAGGGGTAAATACCAGCGGATTATCGGTCACGGCGTTGCTCTCGGTGACCAGCACGTCGCGGACGTGATTCAGGGCATCGCGGCTCGCCCCGTGGATCTGGGGCATGCACCGCAGACAGTAGGAGTCCTGAATATACTCCACTTTCCCCTCCACCGTCCCCCGTTCGGCTCCGGCGAGTTCACTGCCATCGAGCATCTGTCGCAGATGGTAGGCACTCTTGGATTGACCGCTGCGGCCGCGCAATTCGTGGATTCTGGTATCGAGGGCTTCCAGTCGACCGGCGACGGCGTCGAGGCTCATGGCTCCGACGGCATCGGCGCAATCGAGTAATTCCGCAAATTCAATGGCTACCACCGAGCCGACGGCGGTCATCGCCTGGGTTCCATTGAGAAGGGCCAACCCCTCCTTGTAGGTCAACTGCGTCGATTCCAAGCCCGCCTTTTGAAAGCCCTCGTCGGCAGCCATTCGCTGACCGTCGATATAGACCTCGCCTTTGCCGATGACGGGAAGACACATATGAGCCAGCGGACACAGATCGCCGCTGGCGCCGACGCTTCCCATCTCGGGGATCACCGGATGAACGCGGCGATTGAGCATTTCGATGAGCAATTGCAACGTCTGGGGCCGAATCCCGGAATTGCCGCGGGCCAGGGCGTTGATGCGAAGCAACAACATGGCCCGCACGACCTTTTCGTCCAGTGGATCGCCGACTCCACAGGCATGACTGACGAGCAGTCGCTCCTGAAGGGTCTCGGCATCTTCGGGCTCGATGACGTGATTTCGATTGGCCCCAAAGCCGGTGGTCACACCGTATACAGCGCGTCCACTCTGGGCCATCTCGCGCACAAAGGCCGCCGATTCCTCGATCGATTCCAGGGCCTCCTCATCGATTTCGACGTGGCGTCCGTCGTAGACGACGTCCTCGATAATCCCCAGCTCCAATTGGCGGCGTCCGACGGCAAAGGTGTTACTCATTTCAACCACTCCCGAGTTTTAGTACTGACAAAATGCAACAGACCCAGCCGGCGAGCATCGCCACGCCACCAATCGGCGTAATCGCGCCCAGTCCCCGGGCCCCGGTTAAAACCATCAAAAATAGGGAGCCCGAAAATACGAGGATTCCCGCCGTAAAACTCCAACCCATGACCAGCGCCGTGATCGCCTGCGTCTCCCCGTATAACCAGGCGGCCACGAAGAGTCCCAGTGCGTGGTACATCTGGTATTGGACGCCGGTCTGCCAGACCTCGAGCATTCGCTGATCGACGCGTCCCTCGAGACCGTGGCTTCCGAAGGCACCGGCGGCAACGCCGATAAGAGCGAAGATGGCGCCCAGCAAGGCAAAGATTTTCATGGCCACTCCTGTAATTCGATATCATCGAGTGGCTCACCGTCGGCCGAGTCGCCGTCGCCGAGTTGATCTCGATGTTCTTGGAGAAATAAAAGTTGCTCGCGAGCACTGCGCTGGCGATGAGAATCGGGATGAAATAATGCTCGATGACGGGTCAATTCCACTGTCTGAAACGCTACTTCTTCGGCCTCCAATGCGGCGAGTTGTTTTGCCAGATCGGCATCGAGCTCATCGTCTTCCCGCTCTTCACATCCGACGGACAACACCACTGTTACGGCGCATACGGCGGCCACCATCGCCGCCGTCGATCGCAGTGTGCAGTGATGTTGTCTACTGGAGCAATTCATTCCATAGATGGGCACTGGAGGCGATTCCGGCGTAGTAATTTTCGACGTTGAACTTCTCATTCGGGCTGTGGAGCCGGTCGTCCTCCAGGCCAAAGCCCATCAGGACCGTCGGCACCTCGAGTACATCGGAGAAGGTGGCGACCACGGGAATCGTTCCCCCGCCGCGGGTAAAGACCGCTTCTTCGTCCCATACCTTCGACAGCGCCCGACAGGCCGCGCGCACCGCCGGCGCATCGCGATCCATGATCACCGGTGTACCACCGTGGAACATCTGGACGTCGATGTCGACGGCGTCATCAGCCAACTCCTCGACCCACTGCTGGGCGCGTTCGGCGATATCATCCGGATTCTGGTCGGGTACCAGGCGACACGAAAACTTGGCGTGCGCCTCCGATGGGAGCACCGTCTTGGCGCCGTCGTCGGTAAATCCACCCCAGATCCCGTTGCAATCCAGTGTGGGCCGTCCCCAGATGCGCTCCAACGTCGAGTAGCCGGCCTCGCCCTTGAGTCTGGCCACACCGGTTTCATCGACAAACCCCTCCTCGTCGAAGGGAAGCTCTGCAAAGGCCCGGCGCTCATCGTCTTGAAGCTCGCGAACATCGTCGTAGAAGCCGGGAATCGTGACTCGGCGGTCTTCGTCGTGGAGTTTGGCGATGATCCGCGAAAGCTCATTGATCGGGTTCGGCACAGCGCCGCCGTACAGCCCGGAATGGAGGTCGTGGCTCAGGCCGCGAACCGTCATCTCCAGGTACGCCAGGCCGCGGAGGCCGTAGGTAATCGACGGTCTTCCGGGGGCAAACATCGACGAATCGGAAATGACGACGGCATCGCACTGAAGTCTGTCGGCCTCTTCTTCGACCCAGGCCGGAAGGTGTTTGCTGCCGATTTCCTCCTCGCCCTCCAACAACATTTTGACGTTGACCGGAAGTTCACCGGCCGTCGAAAGCCAGGCCTCCAATCCCTTGATGTGGGCGAAAAACTGACCTTTGTCGTCGGTGGCGCCGCGGGCAAAAATCTTGTCGTCGCGCACCTCGGGCTCGAAGGGCGGCGAGTCCCACTTGTGGAGCGGATCCGGCGGCTGCACGTCGTAGTGACCGTAGACCAGAATGGTCGGTGCCTCGTCGCCGGCCTCGCAGTGTTCGGCGTAGACAATCGGATGGCCATCGGTGCCGTGAAGTTCGACATCGGAGACACCGATCTTCTGGAGGTGGTCTACAAGCCAATTGGCACAGCGCTGAACTTCGTCGGCGTGTTCTTCGTCGGTCGAGATACTCGGGATGCTCAGTAACTCGAAGAGTTCGTCGAGAAATCGATCCCGATGAGACTCGATAAATTGTTCAATCTCTGGGGTGGCCACGGCAACGTCCCTGTCGATAGGATATGGTCAGCGTCTCATTGTTGCCCCGAGAATTAGCGCAGAATGCCGGAGACTATCAAGAACAACGTTGACACCCGATGGGACAGGCCGGGGCTACATCGGCGTCGTCGGTGAGTCGTCGAAGTCCTCCGGTTGCCCCGGATCAGCGGGCGGCATCTGCTGGACATCGTCTTCGCTCAGTCCGGCATCATCCAGAACCTGTTGGGCGACATACAGCGGAATCTCATCATCGATACCGACCGCCATGGCAATGGCGTCCGATGGCCGGGCGTCGACTTCGACCACTTCGGTGGGAGTGATCAAAAAGATCGTCGCGTAAAAGGTCCCATCCCGAAGTTCATCGACCTGAACCTTGGCGATTTCACCGTCGAGCTCCTCCATCAATCCGGCGACCAGATCGTGGGTCAGAGGCCGCTCAAAGTCCCGGTCTTCAATGCCCAGCTGGATCGCCATGGCCTGCGATGGATTGATAAAGATCGGCAAGATCAACTCCTGGAGCTGTGAGCCCAGAAGCACCGCCGGTCCCTGGCCGGGAGCGGCCACAATCCCCAGTACATCGGCCTCCACGTAGTTTTGGGGAGGTTCGCTGACGTCGAGGCTCGGTCGCTCTTGATCGGGCGACGACGCACAGCCAGCGGCGACCAGCATCATGGCTCCGGCAATCAAGACCATGAGAGTCGGGCGAAAAAAGCGTCGTTGATTCATCGTTCTCCCACATTTCAATGAAGTAGGTTCGTCCCCACTGGAAAATTTATTTTCCGGCGATACACCGCGATCGGCGCCGAATATACACCCCACAACACACGGCGAACATCATCGTCTCATCGACGCCCTCTGCGATCCAACCTCAATCGATACCGCCGATTGCTTCGCCGACCGATCTTGCATGACCGGCTCTCAGAAGCTGTCAAAATAATATCGGACCGAGTGAGACTCTTTTGATAGCTTCTCACTGAATTTTTTCGATATCGCCGCCGTCAACGCCAAACCAGCTCAACTCGTCGTCGAGCAAGATGTAGTCGCGGTGCGTCGTCGTAATAAAGACCTGGCCCTGGGAGCGATTTCGAAGAAAGGAAAATAGGTACTCGTTTCGCTCCCGGTCCAATTCGCTGGAGACGTCGTCCAACAGCAAGATCGGCGCGAAGTGATAGCGCTCCTCCAGGTAGGTGATCTCCGCAATCTTCATGGCCAGCACGAAGGCCCGGGTCTGTCCCTGACTGCCAAAGGCCCGGACATCGCGGCCGGCGAGCGTCGTCTTTACATCGTCTCTGTGCGGTCCGACGACGGTATAGCCTCGGTCGCGCTCTTCGTCGGCCGTTCGTCGAAGTGACTCCCGGAGTAATTTCTGGAGATAATCGCTGTCGTCGAGGGCCTTGTCCTCGTCGATATCACCGGCCATCCAGGTTGCATCGTAGCCGATCTGTGCCGGCAGATCCTCGCTGAAGATCGCCGAGAAGATGCGCTGTAATACCGGGCGAAAATGCTGGAGAAAATCGAGTCTTCGCTCCAGTATTTTGGTTCCCCACTGAACGAATTGATCGTTGTAGACCGACATCAAGGCGTCGTCGACCGGCGGATCTTTGAGCAGCGCATTGCGGTGGCTTAAGACGTCGTCGTAGTGTGTCGACTCCGTGGCATAGGCCGGATGGGCGTTGAAGATGGCGCGGTCGATAAATTGACGGCGCTGTGACGGCGATCCCTTTAAAATCCCGATATCGTCCGGTCCAAACACGACGATATTGAGCGTCCCGAAAAAGTCGGAGATATTGCGCACCGACTCTCCATTGAGATAGACCTGCTTTCCCCGTTTTGAAATTTCGATACGGACGCTTCGCTCGTGGCCACCGCGACGGATTCTCGATTCCAGCAGGGCCTCTTCGCTCTCGAATTGTACGAGGTTTTTATTCGTCGCCTTTCGTCGAAAGCTCTTGACGGCCCCCAGAAGGTAAATGGCCTCCAGGAGGTTCGTCTTGCCCTGGCCGTTGGCCCCGCTGAGTACGTTGAAGCGCTGATGCGGCGCGATGTCGACCCGACTCAGATTGCGAAAATGTCGGAGTCGGAGTGCGTCTAAAAGCATACGTCACAGGCGCATGGGCATGACGACAAAGAGCATCTCGTCGCGATCCGGATCCCGGACCAGCGTCGGTGACAGAGTGTCGATGATCTCGATGGAGATGCTGTCTCCGTCGATGGCGCTGAGCACGTCTTTGAGGTAGCGGTAATTAAAGCCCGCTTTGACCGGCTGGCCTTCGTAGTCGATGGGCACGACCTTTTTGGCCTCTCCGCGTTCCGGGTCCGACGAGTACAACTCCAGTCCGTCGTCTTCGAGTGTCAGTCGAATGTTGTTGGTCTTGGAACTGGCGAAGAGACTGACAAATTTCAATGCGTCCTGAACGACCGACTTTTCGGCAAAGGCCCGATGGTCCGATTCGTTGGGAAGGACCTGGGTGAAATCGGGGAATGTGCCGTCAATAAGCCGAACCGACAGACTCATCGGCCCGCTTTTGAAGACGATATTATTTTCGATGAGCCCAAACGAAAGCTCCGAACTTTCGGGATCGATGATCCGTTTGACCTCGGCGAGCCCCTTTCTGGGAATGATGATCCCCTCTCTGAGTGCTCCTGGAATATCGGCGGCCGGATCGAATTCCTCGGGCGGCGTCTCAATTTTCGACAGTCGGTGGCCGTCGGTTGAGACCATCAATAAATTATCTTCCTCGGTGACCTTGAAGTAGGCACCGGTCAGATTGGCCCGCGAATCATCGGTGGAGATACTGAAGATCGTCTTTTCGATCATATCCAGGATTCGCCCGGCGTCGATGGGAAATAGCTCCACCGACGAGGTATCCAGGATATTCGGGAATTCCTCGGCATGAGTGCCGACGATGCGACAGGATACGGACCCGGCATCGAGGTTCGCCCAGTGATTTTCCTCGGTCTCCAACTCCAGTGTCTCGCCGTCGAGGTTTTTGACGATATCAAACAGGCTCTTGGCCTGTAGCGTCACCTCGCCGGGCTCGACGACCTCGCACGTGCAGGAGGTCGACACCGAAATATCGAGGTCTGTGGCGTGAAGCGTCAGGGTGTCGCCTTCGGCTTCCAATAGAGCGTTCGACAAAATCGCCAGTGTGCTTCGCTGGTTGACCACGCCCTGAAGTTTAAAGAGCTCATCGGCGAGCGCATCACTGGAAATGCGAATCTTCATGGACCTCGTCTCCGACTCAATAGAACCTGGGAATCGATTTTTCCCGTATTTGTTCGGGTCCACAATCCATCATAGCTCGGGCATCGTTGCAAGCCCTATTTTTGATTTCCATGGACCGCATTCAGCGGGAATTTCGAATGAGCGCATGTTGACCCTCCCGGCAGGCCTTGTCGTGCTTCCATCGCTGAAGTTCAGGTACATCAAATTGCCGCTCCCACAACAGTGCGTCGAATCCACGGTAGTTCCAGTGTTGTTCCGGTCCTCTCAAAGGAGGGACCATACACCTGCTTATCCGAACAAACCCCTTTGTCGGTGTGTCGCAGGCGAGCGGTATTTCGGTCCATGGATGGAATCCCTTCCTGAATACCGAACGCCCTGTATCGCAGGTTCCATCCAGTTTTCCACAGGGACTCTACAAACGAAGTACTATACTAATTTAGGTCCCTTTTTTTCTAGGCAGTAGTAGTAGAAGGGCCTGTGAATTTGTGGAGAACCACACTAAGTGATTGAAATACCAGTGGTACTTATCCCCAGCGGGCCGAAAGATGATCTGTGGAAGGGCTGTGGAAGAATATTCGCGATGTTTTCCACACCACTGTCCACGGGGTCTTCAACAGGATTTCAACACACTTGTACACAGGGTTTTTCACAGGCTATTTCTACGCCTTGAACCGAAGTTGACGATAGCCGTGTGTTGAGAAAGAAGAAGGTCTGTGAGCGAAAATGAGGTAGAGACGAAGGCCCCGGTGGCCCCTTGTGCTGCCGGAGAAGAAGGTCTTTGAGCGAACGTGTCGTAGCTGACGAAAGCCCCGGGAGCCTTGTGCTGCCGGGGAAAAAGCTTTGTGAGCTAAATACTGGCTCCCCCCAGTTTTTGTGTTGGCGGGCGTGTCCCGTCCGAGCCCCTGGACCGATCTGGAGATTCACGGATGCAATTTGATGCGAATTTGGTAAGTATACACTAAGGAACGCTCGAAAATATGGAGTGAATGTTGTCGCGATCGTCGACAGCGCCGCTCTTCGAGTTGGTCGGTCAATCCCAATACGGAGTCAGACGTTGTCTACACGGCGAATGCCCGCCCAAGAGCGGAAAAAACAGATCTTGCTCAGTGCCATTCGGGTCTTTGCCCGTTCCACCTATCACGGGGCGACGACCAAAAGCATTGCCGAGGAGGCCGGAGTCACCGAGGCATTGCTGTATCGGTATTTCGGAAGCAAGCGCGATATCTTCACGGAGGCCATCCGCCACACAGCCGGTCGGTTGACCACCGATCTGGAGGATATTCTCGACCGCCATCGCGACGATCCGCTCCAGGCGATATCGGATTGCGTCGACTACTACGTCAGTATTCTCGATTCCAATCCCGATATGGCGCGCATGATCTTTTTGGTGCTCGCCGAACTCGACGAAGATGACGTCCGAGAGATGTATTTGCCCATCCAGAAACAGGCCGTGGAAGTGATGCACGACAGCATCGTGCACTGGCAACAAACGGGCTATGTCGTCGAAGACCTAAATGCCGAGGATACGGCCTGGTTGTTTTTCGGCTCCTATATGATTCTGGCCCAGGTCCAACAATCCCGCGGCGAAGTCCCCCTCGATCCACAGCGCGTCGTGGGACTTATCCGGCCCTATCTGACCGAAAAGGGCATGAAGAGTCTCCAAGATCTGGACGAGACGTCCTGAGCGCTTCTAGAAATAAAAATTCTCCATCGGATCCGGAGGTGGAATCAATGGGTATCCCACCTCTTCGTAGTCCTCTGGATCGTCGCCTTCCGGTGGCTCATGGCTTGTGCAACTACAGGGGATGATCTTGGGCTCGACGCGGTAGTAGCTGCGGAAGACGTCGTATAAATCGGGAGCTTCATGGGCCAGAACATCGGGGAGTTCGAAGAAGGCCTCGGTGGTCACGGCGAAAAACTCCGATTCATCGCCGGCGCCGTACAGGTCCATAAAACTCTCCTCCGGGCGGTCGCGCATTGCCGTAAAGTACTTCTGACACACATTGGCCCACGGCTCGTAATCCTTGCCGCTGTGTAGCAGCGGGGTTCCATCGAAATAGCCGCTGGTCATATCCAGGATATGAGCCATCTCGTGGAGAATCGGGTTGTAGCCCTGGCAGGGATACTTCAGTCCCTCCCGAACGGCCGGCCAGCTCAATACGACGGTCCCGAAGTGGTGGGCCTCTCCGTGGAGTGGACCGGGAAGCATCTCGTCGTCGGGATTGACGAAGTCCTCGCCGTAGACGATGAATTCGCTGTGGCGATCAAAGGCTGATAGCGGAAGACGCCGGGCCATGCGGGCGGCCTGGGAGGCGATGACGACTTTCGTCGTCTCGTCGAGTTCGAAGTCTCGGGCCCCGATCCAGTGCTTGTCCCACATCAGCACCTTGAGGTGATCGAGAAATCCCCGGGCCTCGTCGTCGGAAAAGGTCGGAAAAATCGGAATGTATTCCGTTACCGCGTCGAGCCAGGCGTCGGGCACTGGCTGCTCTGTGAGCTGACGCCATCGGTATTTTTTCCAGAGCCCGAACATCGCGTATCCAAAAGAGTGTTGAGACCGTCATCTAGTGGCTAAAAGTAGTGCCCCACCACCACTATTCCACCGGGAAGTTACCAATTTCACTCGGAGCTTCGAACTCTCCTTGTCGCTCTGCGGTGGATCGTTTCTCTGTCCGATCCTGAGCATCGGGGACGAGATTCCACATACATTGATTGTCAAACGCCCGGTAACATCCAGAAGCATCGACGGTCGGTGGCAATGATGGGATTGGTTCGTATGATCGCCGACACTCCTGACGATCACCAGGGGATTACGAGATGAGTCTCCTCCGCATCTCGCCCGTTGTAAACGGCGACGAAACCCTCGATAGTTGTCCCAGCAGTCAGAACTGTCATTTCGGGATCGATATGCAACTGAAACGGACTTATCAGTGGACGGTCGCCTTCGTTGTGATGTCGTTGGTCGTTTGTTTTCCAGCCATATCCCAGGCTCAGAGTACGGAAGACGAACCACTGCGCCTGGTCTACGTCGACGGTGACGACGATAATACCCCGTTGGCGGGATTCAATATCGTCTACGATCTTCTCGATGACAGCAGTCGCATCGATGTCAGGGATGCCGATGGAATCATCGATACTGCCTCCGATATCGGCGTCGAGATGTCCTCATTGACAGGCGGCCCACCCACGCAGCACGGCGATGACGTTTCGGCTTTGATGTGGAGTCAGGATGTAGAGGTAATATTGGTGCATCAATACGATTCGGCCGCCGGTGTGGTCTCGGTCACCGCCGTGGGGCCCAAGGGACAGGCATTGACCACCGCCCGTGAATCCACTGCAGATGGAGAACTCGATGCCGACGCAGCGCGAGCGATACTTGAACAGGTCTTTTCGGAGGTCGTTCCCGACGTCCGGCAAGTTCGCCAACAGGTCCAGCGCGGCGAGATCGGAGACGATGACTTCCAATTCGATGGTGACGACGAAGAGACCCTCGACTTGAGAGAAGCCGCCGCTCAGGCTCACCGCGAGCAATACGGCAATCTCCAGCCCCATCTCGAATTTCGGGCCGGCGGCCTGGTCGGACACCGCGGTCTGAGGATGTCTCAACCCGACGGGGACTTCGAATTTGGCCACGAGACCATGCTCTTTGGGGTTGCCGTCGGCGTCGATAGCCTGTTGACGACCATCGACCGCGATACGGCGGCCTTTGAGGTCGGAGGATTCTTCGCCATGTCGCCCTTTTCGAGCACGGTGGGCGATGACGACATCTCCGGTCGCTACCTGCGACTGGGGGCCGATGCTCGGTATATCAGTGCACTGTCGGCGACGACGCGGCTTCGCGCCATCGGCGGTATCGAGACCGCCAATCTGTCGTTTCTCGACGCCCACGACGAGTACACCGGCAGCGGATATCTAAATGGACGGATCGGCGCCGGTGTTCATTACACCGTCGATTCACTGGCCACCCTTCAGATCGACGCTCTTCTGTTGCCGATTATCAGCGCCAGTAATTCCGGGGGAGCCTACGGCGAGCCGGCCGGTTGGCTCGGTTTTGGAGGCGATGCCACGCTACGCATCGAGGCTCTGCTTCCGCTGCGCCTCAATGTCGATTACAGCATTCAGTATCTGGAATTGGACTACCCGGAGCCTGTCGAAATCTCGGGAGCCGCCCACTCCAGAGATATGTTTCACAAGGTCATGATCACCGCTGGCTATCGGTTGTAGCCATCAGGAGTTCTGCTGTTGTTCGAAGAGTTCCGTCAATTGTTGCTGGGCGCGGCCGCGCAGTTTGGTCGGCTGTTCCGGGTGGTAATCGATATCGACTCCGGGCAGTTGCTCAATTTCGTCGAAGGCCAGAAGTCGCATCTCTTTGTATTCGCTGTCCATGGCGTCGACCAGCCACTTCCATCGGGGTTGACCGTCGGCATCAAACCACCACCGGCGCCACTCCGAGGGCGATGGCGCCAGGGATTGAAACGTGATTTCTCGCAGTGCCCGGTGGACGGCGTCGCGAACCGGCTCCGAGTGTCCCTGCAGGTGTTCGATCAGCAGTGGAACAGAGGCGATGTCCTTGAATAACCGAACGCAATCGGCGGCAATTTCGACTCGCGACTCCTCGCTGGAATCAGCGAGGACGGCGCGCAGCGATTCGATGACCTGCTCTTCGAAGTCCTCGATGTGTCGGTGTGCGTAGATGATGTCCCGGGCAATCTTGCGCGTTTGCTGATCGCGGTCGAAGAGTCGCTGTGACAGTGTTTCGAGCAGCGGTTCGGCGGGAAGTTCCGTCAACAGATAGGTCGCGTAGAATCGACATTCCAGACTGTTGGCGTCGAGATATTTGTCGACCAGGCCTAGCGACGGCGTTCCAATCCGGACCAAAGCCTCCAGAACCGGGCCGTGATCGTTGACCGCCGGAAGGGTGTCGACACTGTACTGGTAGCGGTCGACAAAGAGACGCCCCGGAAATGGATCGTCTAATTTCGGGAGCACCGATGTGCCGACCGTCGCCAGATGTTCGGCCGCTGCAAAGGCCTCGTCTTTGGCAGGGCTGTCGAGCAGCGCCAGGCTCTCTTCGATTTCGACGGCCATCGGTCCCGATTCCAGTTCTTCGATGGCATCGACGGGCACCGTCAGCGGGTCGTCGTCAAATGCATCGCTGGCTTCTTCTTGGATGTGTTCGGACTCCATATCGTCGAGAAATTCCCCGAATGTCTGGGTCCGCGCTGAATCGGCGTCCATCTGGACCGTGCCACCGGGGCGCGAATCTGCGCCGGCCAGTGACGCACTGGTGCCAGCGGCCAATTCCGCGTCGTCGTCGGCCTCGGAGTCGATGTTGGAATCGTCGGCCAGACTCGGAATCTCGCCGAGTCCCATCATGGTACGTCCCGTCGTCCCGTTGGCGCCGGCACTGGATTGCTCATCATCGCCGGAGGAGGCACTCGCCGGTGCCGTGGCGTCTTCGGATGCTCTGTTGGGACGCCGCAATATCTGAGCCATGGGAACTCCGGATGGCCCGGTTGGAATCGACAGACCCGATGGACCGTCACCGCTGTCGGCGTCCTGTGGTTCATCATTGGTGGCATCGCCACCGTCGGTGAAGTCGTGTTGTTCTACGGTCTTTGATGGATCGTCGCCGACGCCGCCTGCTTCGACGGATTGGCCTTCGCCGGTGTCGTCGTCAGATTTTGCGTCCGATGTCGGGCTCGATGATTCGCCATCCTGGAGCCGATGCTCCGAGACTTCGTGGAGGACATCGCTCCAGCCGTCGGAGACGTCGGAACTACCGGATGCCAGTCCGGCATCACTGTCGACGTCACCGATGTCGGCGTTGACTTCGTCATTCGCTGTAGACTGTGTTTCGCTATCGGTGGCGTTGACGAGAGCGTCCGACGACTCCGGGATATCGGCAGTGGGCATCCCGTAGCTCGTGGCACCCACATCGGTCTCCGGCGATGCTCGGCCATCAGAGACATTGCTGTCTGTGGACTCCGTTGATGTCGCGTCATCATCGGACACGGACTCCGACTCCGATGATGGCGCCTGTTGACTCGTTGTCTGCGAAGTCGACGATTCATCAGAGCCCAGCGCATCGGCGACGACTTCGACGACCGACGAGCTCGGCTGGCCTTCTATCTCCAGCGGTTGCGAGGCTTCGACGAGCGCCTCCGAAGCATCGGCGCTTTCCGAAGACTCCTCGAGCGGCGTTGAAGCGTCGGCGATCGGCTGTTCATCGTCGGTGTACGACGACTCCTCGAGCGGCGCTGAAGCGTCGGCGAATTGCCGTTTCTCGTCGGCATCCGACGGTTCCTCAAGTGGTGTCGAGGCCTCGGCATTGTCCTGTTCGTCGGCCGCTGATGATTCCTCGATGACGTGGCTGATATCGACGATTTCCCAGCGGTGTCGCGACTGGTTGTTCTGACGTCGAGCGATTTCCTGTTCGACCAGCGAATCCTCAAATCCCAGTCCGAGCTGGCTTTTGGGTTTCGGAAGCGCCGGGACGCGGTCCGCCGGTGGGGGAAGCGTATCTTGTTTGGCTCGCTTGATCATCGCTTCCAGTTGATCGCCGACCCAATCCGTCGCCTCTACAAGTGGCTCCAAATCGAAGTCATCGGATAACTCGTCGAGGCGCACCGCCGCGCTGCGATCGGTGGGCACGCCGATGAGACTCATGGCATTGCGCCCGCCGAGTTGAAGGGGAAATGATGCCAGCAGTTCCGGTGGAGTTACGTCCAATTTGTCGAATAACTCGCCCAATCCCAGATCCCCACAGCTACCGCTTTGCCAGGCATCTTGAGTTCGGATGGGGCTGTTGCCGGCGCTATCGACACGAAGTGCGCGCAACGCATCGAGGTCGTCGACGTGCTCGTCGAGTTGTGGCCATTCCTCGACGAAATAGGGCTGAATGCCCTCCTTGCCAAAAACAACGATCAATCGATTCGTCAGCCAGTGGCCAGCAAATCCGAGCAAAACCTTCAACAACGTGTCGCGATCGTAGCAGTTGGCGATAAAATTGCGGACATCGCTTCGACTCCACTGATGGACGTGCAGCGACGTGGAGTCTCGAAGGGCTCGATGGACATCGATTTCGTCTTCTGGTGTGGCGTATCCAAAGGTGACGGGGTGGTCGCGTATGTAGTCGCGTACCGAATCCGGCAGTGGATCGCCGACAAAGAAGTGTCGGGCCTGCAGATAGCGCACCCGCGGCCAGATATATTGGCGGACCGGTGTGTCGAATTGTTCTTCGAGGATCTTGCGCGCCATCTCGTTGAGCGGTTCCACAACGATCACATCGACGCGCTCGTGGGCCCGGCGACGCACGGGGATGATTTCGTATTTTCGCACGAGTTCTGTGTCGAGTTCGTCAAAGACCGCTCTTTCGACGTACAGGCCATCGCCATACCCCGCCGGTGGACAATCAAAGGCAACCGCCAGGTGCTGAAGCAGCGAATCTTCATCGACCCGATCGTCGACCAGTAGCGCCGTGGCTGCGGTATCACCGTGCGTCGACCGCAGCTCTTCGGCCTCCGTTGCTGCTATCAGTTGATCTTCGACCAGGTGGTCGATAACTCGGTCTTGACGTCCCACATCCAGCCTTTTGTGCACCAGGTGCATCGGCGATCGATGTTCAAAGCCGCAATGACATTCTACGGATCGCATCGAGCACCGGCAAGGTTATCGCCGTTTTCAACCAGCTCCGTTCCTGCTCCAGAGCCCCGCGGCAAGTTGTGCCCAACTACTGGCGTACAATAAGCACAACATGCCCGGATCGTCCAACCCTTCGATGAGGTGTCGTCAGCAACGTCATCCCGTTTTCTTCGACGTAGGAGCCGGTGACATCCTGGCGACGGGCCGGTCGCCATCAAGAAAATCCAAAAAGTACGCAAAACCCGACCCCGAATCGTCGATAATAGTATTGGAAGGGACGTCGAGCGCCTGCTCTGTGAGCTCGCTCACACTCCGGGGTGACTTTTCAACCCAAAGGGCCCGCCCCGGAGGAGTGCGCGAAGACGAGAATCGCATCTGCGTATTCTTTGACCTTCCGAGACGGGCGGCG
>LFFM01000032.1_pt1 | contig 73448 bp, 69 predicted proteins | sample 643131 | NCBI WGS metagenome assembly LFFM01 (sample SAMN03777445, study PRJNA286221) | soda lake metagenome | biome: soda lake; feature: Kulunda steppe; material: water; isolation source: sample Tc-Br brine of Tanatar trona crystallizer | place: Russia: Kulunda steppe | collected 2011-07 | reverse complement strand
GTTCCACAGCGTTGACACTCGAAGGCTGAATCAGTGATTTTGGGCCGGACGTCGGTGGCTTTGCGGATAATTCCTTGGACAGAGACGAGTTTGCCGATATGGTTGTCGTGGACGCGGATGCCGCGGATGTCGACTGACTCGGGGAGGTTCCGCAGACGAACATGGGCGTTGCCGAGTTTCACATCAGCCGGCAGGTCGTACAGCCGAAGGGCCTCTTCGGCGTACTCTTGAATCTGGTCGGGTTGGGCGAGATAGTCGTCGGCGAGATCACGGTCGAACTGATAGAGATCATCGTAATCGACATACAACGACCGCTGTTCGTTTGGATATTTTTGGGCGAGCGTGCCAATTTCGTCGCGATAGTAGTTCCGATAGAACTGAATAAACCGATCGGTGAGTTCTTGATTCCCTGCCTGAGCCATTGAGTATGGCGTAAGTCGTCATCACGTATGAACTCCCGGTTCGATGCGAGCGGTTCGATAAGCGAACCACGACCTTCTACACAGAGCCGTCCAAAGCAGCCGGTATGGCTACCGAAACAACAACCGACGAACCGACTGACGAACTCCCAGAAACATATGACCTGTTGGTTGTCGGTGGCGGCGTTGCCGGACTCACTGCAGCGACATTCACCGCGCGGGCAGGAATCGACACACTCGTACTCAACGACGGCGAGTCGGTTCTCAACCGCAATGCTCACCTCGAGAACGTGCCAGGTTTTCCCGCCGGCATCAACCCACGGCTGTTCGGCGAACTGCTCAAAACACAGGCAACAGAAAACGGTGCGACCTTCCAGTCGGCCCGTGTGATTGAACTCACCGGCAGCCTCGAGGACGGCTTTCTCGCCACTGCTGAAGCCGACGACGAAAGCCGGACGATCCATGCCGACCGGGTGATCGTTGCATCCTTTCCGAACGCCGGGTTCCTCGAGGCGTTCGACCTCGAGATCCGCCAGGCGGGCCAAAAACAGTACGTCGAGACAGACCACGGCCGTACCGGCGTCGAAGGGCTGTACGTTGCCGGACGCCTCGCCGAAGGCTACCATCAGGCAGTCATCTCGGCGGGCGACGGTGCAAAAACGGCGATTGGGCTGATTCATGACGCCGGGATTCCGTTTTATAACGACTGGGTTGTTCCCGAGGGGTACTTTACGGATCGTGGCCGCGAGGTACCGCCGGGCTGCGAAGAAATCGACGCCGCCGAGCAAAAAGCCAGACAGGCGGACTCACGAGCAGCTATGCGGGAGTATTTCGCCGAGCCACACGAGGCCCAACAGCGTACCCATCCGAGTCTGGTTGAGGACGAAGCCGGTCGGATCAACTGGTAACTGCCGACAGTCAGTGAAGCGTCCCCTCGCGATGCTCGACATCGTAGGCAAACAGCGCATAGCCAACGGCCTCCGGTGAGTACTCGCTAGCCGCTGCGATCTCGCGGATCGGTTCGATCATCCGAACATAGTCGGCAGCGTCGAACGATTCTTTCCGGCCCTCGAGGAATCCGAACCGCTCGAGAGTCGCCCACACGCGAGTGTCGACAATCGCATGCTGCTGGGGGTCGAGTGCGGTGAGCACACAGGAGGCTGTTGGAGCTTTGAACCCACTGAGTCCCGCCAGCAGCTGTATTTTCGAGAAATCACCCTCAACACGCCGGACGTTTGCGGTGACTTCCTCACAGCGGGGTTCGGGGTTGGACTCGACATGGTAGGCACTCCGGGTCGAAGACTCATAGGCAATCTCGTATAGCTGTTGGCGGGTCAGATACCCCTGGGTGCGGTACTGCTCGCCAAACTCGGTGATTTGATCCGGTAAGATACCCTGTGTGTCAGCATACACCTCGAGATATTCGGCGATGAGCGAGTTGTCTATCTCAGCCATACTGACAGCACCGACGATAGCACCGAAAACGTTCCTATCAGAGAAAACAGTTGACTGAGCCTATACTGATTGGGTTGGTGGCTCCCCGTGCGTCCTATCTACATAGTGGGTAGCGTTAGGCGCTGAGCAATCGACCGTTTGTATATGACAACAGGCATAGAATATAGAGTCAACCAATGGCTCGAGGAATAGTCAAATGGAGCCGGGCGAACCAGTCGAAAATACAGAGTGGAGTACTGTCGTGAGTCGAGAGGCGAACCGCGAGCGGCAAGAAGAACTGTTCAAGACAGCCCAACGGCTTGCCGCCGTCGGCGGTTGGGAGTACGACCTCAGCACCGAGCGGCTCTATTGGACCGACGAGGTGCGACGACTGTTCGAGGTGCCCCTGGACTACGAGCCAACACTCGAGGAGGCCATCGGGTTCTTTCATCCGGCCGACCAGCCGGCGGTTCGCAAAACGATCAACAAAGCCATCGACGACCGCAAGGCCTTCGAGGCCGAGTGGCGAGTAGAAACAGCCGAGAGCAACCGGCGATGGGTTCGAGTCCACGGCGAGCTACGACAGGCGGCTCGAGCCGACGACGGGATGGTCGTCATCGAGCGCCACCGACTCGAGGATCTCCAGACTTCGACCCACGAACTCACCGCAGCGGCCTCACAGATCGCCGAAAGCACCGACGAGATCAGCGGCGTTGCCGGCGAACAAGCCCACAACATGACCCAGGTAGCAGACGAAGCCTCCGATCTGAGTGCCACGATCGAAGAGATTGCCTCAAGTTCCGAAGAAGTACGCGCAGAGAGCCGCAACGCCCGTGAGATGGCCGAAGAAAGCCAGGCGTCTGCAAGCGATGCGATCGACGCGATGGGCGAGGTCGACGCAGCCACCAGTGATGTCAAAGCAGATATTCTGAAACTCCAAGAGCGGATGGACGAGATCGACCAGGTCGTTACGGTCATTCAGGATATTGCCGACCAGACCAACCTACTGGCGCTCAACGCCTCGATCGAAGCCGCCCGCGCGGGCGAAGCCGGCGACGGCTTTGCGGTCGTTGCTGATGAGATCAAATCGTTAGCCGAAGAAACCCAAACACAGGCCGTCGACATCGAACAGATGGCCGGGCGTGTCAAATCCGATACGAAACAGACTGCCGAGAGCATCAACCAGGCCAACGAGAGCGTCGAAGACGGACTCGAGGAAGTCGACAACGCAATCGAGAATCTCAACCGGATCGTCGAGGCCGTTGGTGAAATCAACGATGGAATCGCAGAAGTCTCCGATGCAACCGACCAACAGGCAGCCAGTACCGAAGAAATTGCCTCGATGACGAACGACGCAAGCAACAACGCACGGATGTTCGCCGACGAGATCGAAGAACTGGCCGCCGCAAACGAAGAACAGGCCGCCGAAGTCACCGAAATCGCCCAACTTGTCGAGACGTTCAGCGACGACTTCGAGGCTGACTTCGAGGCCAGCCGATAGAGTACCAAGGCTGACGGCGGCCGACTCGAGGCTGCATGATGAACGAGTCGGACACCCAAAACCAGCAGGCAGTGAGGACAGTCGATGCGAGTAGACAGCGGTCTACTCATCTACTGTGAACAGTCGGCCACTGTGTAGTCTACAGATAAACAAGGTGAGTGCCTCGAGGTCTCACAAATCGCAAAGCGATGTGCTGGATACAGGACATCTTTGATTTCCCTTGAGTTGCCCCCGAAGTACTTCACCAAACACATAACTCACATGCAACAGACGACGTTTCTCAGTTCGAGAAGTACAATACGAACTGAAATGCAGGCAGTGTGGTAGACGACGCTGAACTGTCAACTGAAAGTTTGTTACTCACTAACATAGTATTTATTACAGACTACAATGAGAAAACAATATGGATCGTTCGCTCAGCCGATTAGATACTGCCGACCGCCAACAGGCTGCTGAACCGACAGCCGAAAGCGACTCGTCCGAATCTGTTGTGTGGCGAGATCTTTCGACAAAAGTAGTTCGTCGTAACCCGGAGACAGCAAGTGACCGCGTTACTGATCGAATCCAGGCTCAGGCGGGCGAGCCGCTCACAATCGACACAGGAGCCGTGCGGGCAACGCTCGTTGGTGTTCCGCAAGTACGGGTTGATGATTTGGTCTATGCTCACCACCGCGCGCGGCTCGACGAGTCCGTACGCGCCTGTGCGCTGTTCGATATCGAAAACACGGGACGCGTCCCACTCAACTGGACGAGCAGACAAACAAAATTCATCGGCACAGATCGCTATACGTACAACCGAGCCCACATCTCGCTCGATCCGGCACAGTTGGGAGCAGGCTGTTTTCCCTCACAGGTCGAACTCGAGCCGGGCTCTCGAGGACGAGTGATCACGCCGGTCGAACAACTACCCCACTCGGTCGACGTCGCAAAAGTCGTCCATACGGTGACGTTCCGTGGGCAACTTGATACCCAGCGGCTCACATACACGCTATGACTCCCATTTCGGCTGGTTCGCAGCCTTTTTAATAGCAGTCGTGACAGAACGGTCTGGCTGTTGGCTTAGTCGACGATGAGTTCGATAGGATACGCAGTGATGTTTTCGTAGCCATCTTCGGTGACGATCACGATGTCTTCGATCCGAACCCCACCAACTGTGGGATCGTATAGCCCCGGCTCGACAGTGAGTACCTGGCCGGCGACGAGATCTCCACCCTCGGTGTGTAGACGCGGCCGTTCGTGAACCTCGAGGCCGACACCGTGGCCGGTGCTGTGAATAAAGCCGACCTCGGTTGTAGGGTCGGCCCGAAGCGTCGGCAAGCCAGCAGACTCATAGACCTCACAGGCGGCCGCATGCACGTCCGCGCCAGTGTTGCCCGGCTCGACGGCCTCGAGTGCCGCAGACAAAGCTTTTTCAGTGAGCTCATACCACGTGGCAAGCTTCTCGCTGGGGTCGCCTTTAGAGAACGTACGGGTCATATCCGAGTGGTAGCCCGTCGTCTTATCCCGCGGGAAGATATCGATGATGATGGGCTCGCCAGCAGCAAGCGGGCCGCTGCCGCGGTTGTGCGGGTCGGCAGCCTGCCGGCCGCAGGCGACGATCGTCTCGTCGAGTCCACAGCCATGTTCTAACAGAGTGGTCTCGATGCGTGTCTTGAGGCGTTCGCTGGTCAGGAGATCGCCCGCAAGCACCAATCGGCCGTCGCTGTCGACTGTGGCCGTCTGAATCGCGTTCTCGGCGGCAGCCATCGCTGCCTCGTTGGCCTGTTGGGTCTCGCGGATGTACTCGAGTTCGGTCGGCGTTTTGACTGCGCGAATATCGATCAAGACGTCATCAGTATCGACGACAACCGAAATACCCTGCTCGCGGAGACCGTCGGCAGCCCCCACCGGAAACCGTTCGGGAACGGCTACGCTTTCGACACCACAGTCGTCCAGAAACGCTGCCGTCACGCGGTGGGCCGCCTCAATGGGGCCGTAGGTCTCGACCAACTCGCGTCTGTTGTACTCAACAGGGCGGCTAATTCGGTCGGCACAGCTTTCGGTTTTCGCCCGGCCGAACTCGAGGCCCGAGACCAACAGTGAAAGCGCCGACGGTGTATAGCAGGTGACAAACGGGTCGGGTGCATCGAACCCCGAGAGATACCGCTGGGTCGCATCGCTGCCAGCAGCATCAATCAGGTAGCCATCGACAGCCAGTGTCTCGAGGTGCCGATCAAGTCGGGACAAATCCGGATTCATACGGACTGTTGTCGGGACGACCCAAAGTAGTTGGCCTCAGCCGGAAGCATGGCTGTCCGGATTAAGAGTCAGTCTGACTGGAGTGAGGTGTCAGTCTTGCCGGGTTGGATGGCAGTCTGGCCGGACTAGATGTCGGCATGTCTGACACAAATTCATATATGTGGGTTCATAACGAAAGCCCATAGCTATGTCCGCACTCCAACGGTTCCGGGTGACTCACGTTCAGCGCGAAGTATTTCAGTCGGCAACCCTGAATGTCGGCATTCGGAGACTCCACTCATGAAACTCGCAACTATTGGTGTCGGCAACGCTGGCAGCAAACTTATCGACCGGATGTTAGAGTTCGAAAAACAGACCGGCCGGAACCTGTGTCGGCACGTACTCGTGATTAACACGGCCCGAACGGATCTTGCAAAACCCAAATACGTCCCCAAAGACCGCCGGATCCTGATCGGCGATACCCACCAGAAAGCAAAAGGCCACGGTGTCGGCGGCGACGGTGAGGTCGGCGCAGAGGTCGCCAAAAACGATATCGACGAGATTCGCCGCGTGTTCGACGACGTCGAAATCCACGAAGTCGATGCCATTTTGGTTGCCGCAGGGCTGGGCGGCGGCACCGGCAGCGGAGCAGGACCGGTTGTGATCGATGAACTCCAGAAAATGTACGACGAGCCCATCTACGGGCTTGGCGTGCTACCCGGTGAGTACGAAGGCGGCCGGCCCGCACTCAATGCAGCCCGATCGTTGCAGTCGTTTGTCACGAAAGTCGATAACTTCATCGCCTTTGATAACGACGCCTGGCGCTCTCGAGGACAGACGGTCGAAGAAGGCTACGAGGAGATGAACCGTGAACTCGCAACGCGGATTGTCACCCTGCTGGCGGCCGGTGAAGTCGACGAAACTGAAGTCGGTGAAAACGCGATGGACTCGAGTGACATCATGCGGACGCTCGATACCGGTGGCGTCTCTTCGATTGGCTACGCCTCGAGTGACCTCGAGAAAGCCGATGGGCTGCTTTCGAAGTACAAATACAAAAACAAAGACGACGATCTCAACTCAATGGATGCGGCCAAAATCAAGGGGCTGGTCCGACGGGCGGTCAACTCCCGGCTCACCATTCCGTGTGAGGTCTCGAGTGCCGACCGTGCGCTGATCGTCTTTGCAGGACCGTCGTCGATGATCTCGCGAAAAGGAATCGAATCGGCTCGCGAGTGGCTCGAAAACGAAGCCGACACCGTCGAGGTACTAGCCGGTGATGACCCACGCGAGGATTCGGATACGCTTGCAGCAGTCGTGTTGCTCTCGAATGTGACTGATGCCCCCCGGATCAAAGAAATCCAGACACAAGCCGTTGATGCCCAAAACAAGATCAGAGAGCTAGATGCCGTCCGCGAAGAAGAAATTACGTCGCTAATCACCGACGATGATAATGAACTCGATCCGATCGTGTAGGCTCAGGCAGCCACAGTCACCGATGGAGAACGACGAATGAGACTCGCTTTGCTTGGTGTCGGCAACGCGGGCGTTCGGCTCGTCGAACAGCTACACGGTGCGGAGGGATCGGACAGTCCAATCTCTGGAGACAACGTTCTGGTCATTAATACGACACCATCGGCGTTTGCTGAGACTGACCATATCGCCGACCACCAGCAGCTACTGATCGGAGATACACACCCGGACGTCCAGCAGCCGACAGCCGACGCAAACACAAACAGTGGCAGCGACGAAGATGTGGACAGCGGTAGTGATGAAGACACAGACAGCGACACCGAAAGCCCTACTCGAGAGGGAGTTGGCGGAGATCCAGAACTCGGGGCAGCAGTTGCCCGCCAAGAGCTTCCAGAGATTCGCCGCGCACTCGATGTCGTAGACGACACCGAAGTAGACGCCGCACTCGTCGTCGCTGGCCTTGGCGGTGGGACGGGCTGTGGTGTGGGTTCGGTGTTGCTCGAGGAACTCACCTCGATTTACGAGATTCCGATATACGTCCTTGGGGTCTTGCCGTCGGAGGCTGAATCCGACAAGCGAGCCTGGACGGCGGCTCGAGGTATCCGAACAGTTGTACCGATGGCAGATGCCGTCTTCCCGATTGACAACGAGACGTGGCACGATCCTGGAGACGACTATACGGCGGTCAACGAGATGGTAACCGAACGGATTCTCTCGCTGTTCGAGACACGAGAAGCGACCACCGAGCCACTGCCAGAACTCTGTGTTGACCCGAACGATATCGAACGAACGCTCGCTGTCGGTGGGGTCTCAACACTCGCCCATGTGGAGACGGAACTCGACGTCGAGCCCGAAGGGTGGATTACTCGACTCCGAAAACTGCTCGGAATGGAAGCCTCGAGACAGCCCGCCCAAAGCGATGCAACAACGATTAAATCGCTTGTCGAATGCGCAGTTGAATCGGACTTTAGCCTTCCGTGCGAGATCTCGAGTACCGACCGAGTGTTACTGATTTTGTCCGGGCCACCTCGAGAACTCTCGCGGAAAGGATTCGAGGTTGGTCGGTCACTGCTCGAAGACGAAACAGGCACAGTCGAAATTTTGGCCGGCGACAACCCCGACAGTGCAGCAACCGCAGTGAGTGTCACTCTGTTGTTGTCGAACGTAACCGACGTCCCGCGAATCGAGGCGCTCCAACGGCGAGCGATTGCCTATCAAACGAAAAAGGCCCTTCAGTCAGCGATCATCGAGACAGACCATACCGTCGAAGACGAGATCGCCGACGATATCCACACAGCACGACCGTTCGACGAACAGCTAGTCGCCACTGATGCAGTTGATTCGGGAGAAAACACAGATTCGGCTACCGAGAGCAACGAAACAGACCAGACTGACGAACACGGGTTTCGCTTCGAGGACGACAACTCAGCGACCACTGACGCGTGGATCGAAAACGACGAGACGACCACAGAGACACCATCAGCCAATACCGCAGACGAGCCAACCGACACAGCCACGGCTGAGAAGACCACAAACGAATCGTCCATTGCTGAGGAGACCACAAACGAATCAGCCAGTGGAGACGACGAGCCGAATATCAAAGACCCGTTTGCCGGCGAGACAACCGAAGACGAACCACGACAACAGTAAGCGCGCTAGGAGGTCACAAGAACCCAAACGACCAATGTGGTTCGCACACCACTACGGGTAATGACGACGGGTCGTGACCTCCTTGGTGTGTATCTCCGTGGGCTGGCAATGGGTGCGGCCGATGCCGTCCCTGGCGTCTCTGGCGGCACCATCGCGCTGATCACCGGTATCTACGAACGGCTGATCGCCGCGGTTACGGCCGTCGAACCCAGTCGGCTCTGTGATATTCTGGGCGGCGTCCGTACCGATGGCCGACCCGAAGCCCTCGAGGCGTTTCGGGCGATGGATGCTGGGTTTCTGCTCGCACTCGGTGCTGGCATTGCCACTGCGGTTATTACGGTGCTTCGTATTGTCAACGTCTTACTCGAGACAAATCCGGTCGAAACCTACGGCTTTTTTTTCGGGCTCATCGGAGCCTCGGCTGTTGTCCTCTACAGTGAGGTCTCACTCGCCACACGTGGCCGACAGGCCGCCGCACTCGCGGGCTTTCTTTTCGCCTTTGTCTTGTCTGGATATGCGGCGTCTGCGCTTGGGTCGTCGCTGCCGGTGATTTTTCTGGCAGGCGCAGTTGCGGTGAGTGCGATGATTCTGCCCGGCGTCTCGGGGTCACTGCTGTTGCTCATGCTCGGCCAATATGACTACATGTCGGCCGCACTCAGCCAGTTTACTGATGCGGTGGTCGGCCTGCGCACTGGAGCAGGTGTTGATCCGCTCGTCGAGACCGCAACACCAGTGGTGACGTTCATGACCGGGGCGGTCGTTGGACTGTTTACGATTGCTCACACCGTGCGATGGGCACTCGCAAACTACCGAGAGGCAACCGTAGCGTTTCTGGTGAGCCTGATTGTTGGGGCGCTTCGGGCACCGGTCGAACAGACGAGCCTCGAGTTGACTGCGGCTGGTGCAACATGGAGCAGTGAAACAGTCGGATTATTTGTGGCCTTTGGGGTTGTGGGCGCGGCGGCGGTCGTTGTCGTCGATCGGCTGGCAGGAGGAATCGAAACCAACCGTTCGCAGCCAGTCTAAGCCGTTATTCTCGGGGCACAGCAATATTCCGGAGTTGGCCGCCACAGTCTGTGCACGTGGTGAGTCGGTTGTCGCTGGTCGTTCGGCGGCTACACTCGAGGCATTCAAAGTAGCCCACCTCCGGTGAGTAGGGATCGACATTCGCACTGGTTGGCATCATCTACCACAGTAATGGCTATGAGACATATAAACCGTTTCGCCAGTATAACAGCCCATCATAGTATTCTTTGTACGCATTTAAGGTCATGATCGGAACTAATACGAACAGATAGTAAACATAGTTCAATTTATTTTCTCGTGTTCAGTGAGTCACCACACCGCAAGAATGACAGGTCGGGATGAAATCGGACAAGATACGTTTTTATCGCTGGCTGTCTCCTCGTTTTGTATGAACGCAACGCTCCGCCGACCGACCGACCGAACCTGCGAGCGGTGTGGCAGACACGAACAGTGGAATGCCAAGACCGAAAGCTGGGAAATTGGTGAGAACGCACACGGGAGCATCTACTGTATTCACGAGTGGGATATCAACGGCCGGTTTATGCCAATCGAGCACAACGGGTAGTAGCTGGCCGTCAGGACGACACCGAGTCACCGTCTATTTATGTCTCCGCGTTAGCTATACGGGTATCCAACGCGCGGTTCCCGTGCAGCCGACACAGAAATCGGATCAGGCTCTCCAACGTTTGTCGTTGTTTTTGGCTGTCTGGTTTCGGTTGGTGTACGTGAGAACCGCTTCCGTTCGGCATACCTATGGAAATAGAAATTGCGACAGTAGGCGGCTACGAAGAGGTCGGTCGACAGATGACAGCAGTCCGAATGGACGACGATATCGTCGTCTTCGATATGGGACTGAACCTCTCGCAGGTACTGATTCACGACAACGTCCAGACAGAGCGGATGCACAGTCTGGATCTGATCGATATGGGTGCGATCCCGGACGACCGGATCATGTCCGAACTCGACGGCGAAATCAAAGCCATCGTTCCTACCCACGGACACCTCGATCACATCGGGGCGATCCCCAAACTCGCCCACCGGTATGATGCACCGATTGTTGCCACACCGTTTACAATCGAACTCGTCCGCGAGCAGATCCGCGATGAGGACAAATTCAACGTCGAAAACGACCTGCAAGTAATGAACGCAGGCGAAACAATGCGTATCGGCAACAACGTTGAATTGGAGTTTGTCAACGTCACCCACTCGACAATCGATGCGATCAACCCAGTGCTCCACACCCCAGAGGGCGCAATCGTCTACGGACTCGACAAACGCATCGACCACGACCCTGTGTTGGCCGACCCGTTCGATATGAAGCGGTTCCGTGAGATCGGCCGCGAGGGCGAAGGCGTGCTGTGTTACATCGAAGACTGTACGAACGCCAACCGCAAGGGCCGAACCCCTTCGGAGTCGGTTGCTCGTAAAGAACTCCACGATACGATGTTGAGCCTCGAGGACTACCCTGGCGGGATGGTTGCGACGACGTTCGCAAGCCACATTGCCCGTGTTTCCTCACTACTGGAGTTCGCCAAAGAGATCGGTCGCAAGCCCATCTTGCTGGGTCGCTCGATGGAAAAATACACCGGCACCGCAAGGCATCTCGATGTCGATCTTCCGCAGGATATCGAGATGTACGGTCACCGCCGCGCCATCGACCAGAGTCTCAACCGAATTATGGAAGACGGCAAGGAGAACTTCCTGCCGATCGTGACGGGCCACCAGGGCGAACCACGCGCCCTGCTGACCCGAATGGGCCGTGGTGAGACGAACTACGATTTCGATACTGGTGACAAAGTCATCTTTTCGGCTGGCATTATTCCCGAACCGACAAACGAGGGCAACCGCTATCAGTCCGAACGACTCCTCAAAATGCAGGGTGCACGCATCTATGACGACATCCACGTTTCGGGCCACCTCAGCCAGGAAGGCCACTACCAGATGCTGGATGCCCTCCAGCCGAAAGAACTCATTCCGGCCCACCAGAACCTCAAAGGGCTGTCGGGGTACATCGATACGGCCAACGCCTTTGGCTACGAGATGGGCCGAGACCTCCATATTAGTCGGAACGGTATGATCCACCAGATCACCGAGTAGCGCGCGAACAACACAGTCGTAGCGGTATTCTTTGTACTCGAGAATCGCGGAGTATCAGCATTGCTGTTGTCTTATGTGGCTGTCGGCTGTCTGTCGCCGCTGTCTCTCGTGGATACTGCTGTATCAATCAGTTGCTGGTATCGACCGCGGGCAGCAGGATGCTGACGGTTCCACCTTCGGTCTTCGAATCACGCTCGAGGGTGCCGCCGTAGGCTTCGGTTACCCACCGAACCAACCAGAGCCCGAGGCCGCTGCCGTGTTCGAGCTGTGAGATTTTCGAACTACCAGTGACGACTTTCCACTCGGTATCGGGTATGCCCTCACCGTTGTCGGAGACGGTAATCGAGACCAGCCCGTCGGCCTGCTGAACGCTGAGCGAAACTGCGGGCTGGTCGGCCGTGTTGTGTTCAATCGCGTTTTCGAGGAGTTCGTTGACCGCGGTTCGGAGGTGTGGGCCTGCTGCAACGACTGGCGAGCTGTCAGAGGTAAACGATACTGAGACCTCAGGATGCTTAGCTCGAGTAGACACAACAAGCGACGAAAGCATCGAATCGACCGCAAGTGGATCTCTATCAAGTGACTGGCGGCTCGCAACATCCTCAATCGTTTTGGCCGTGTCGCTGAGTTCGATAAGATCAGTGACGTTCGAGGCGATTCGTTCGGCAAAATCAACGAGGCGGTCGGTCTCAAGTTCTTCGACCAACAGATCCGCAAAGCCGGAGACGACGTTGAGATCGTTTCGTAGATTGTGGCGCAACAGGCGGTGGAGCACTTGCAGTTGAATTTCGCGTTGTTTGAGCGTGGTCACATCGGTGTAGATCTCGAAGCGCCGGCGGCTGCCGTTGAGTTCGTAGGCAATCTGTCGGTAAAAGAAGTATTTGATTCCCTCGGCAGTCTGGAGTTTCAGTTCGCGGTCGTCGTGCTCGGATTGGTCTGCGGTGTTGGCCTCGAGAATCCGGTTGTCTCCGACTGCAAGGGGATCTGGTACATCGCCTGTGTCGGCTGTATCATCCACTGTCGGCTCGCCGAACAACCGCTGAAAGGCGCGGTTGTAGCTGTGTACAGAGGAGTCTCTGCCAGTGTGTTCGATCTCGTTGATCGGATCAGTGAGGTTTTCGAACAGATAGCTAAACCGATCACGCTCGGCAGCAGCAGCCTGTTTTGCCGAGACGAGTTCCGAGCGGTCGTGCACTGAAATAATGAACTCTTGGTCGAGGGCCTGCGGAAGCTTCGAGACCTCGAGTTGAATCGGAACCGTTCGGCACTCGGCTGTCTCGAGGTCTGCGGCTATCGAGATGGTCGTCTGGTCGGTCTCAGCGTGAGACTCGAGCGCATCCGACAGCGCCTTCGCCGAGTCGGCTGTCAGGAGTGTCCGGATAGGTGTCTCGACCAGCGTCTCCCGAGAGTGGCCGACAAAGTCGGCCAGCGGTTCGGTCACCAACTGGAATCGCCCATCGCTGTCGAGAACACACAGCATCTCTTGGGCGGTTTCGAAAAGCGTCTCGTAGCGTCGCAACTCCTGTTGACGGTCAGTTCGCTCGAAAGCAGCCTCCGCGTTGGCCGCCAGCAGTTCGATTAGTTGACGATCCGAGTTATCACAGCCAGATTCGTCTTCGAACCCAACTGTGAGCGTTCCGTGTTCTCCCAGCGGAACAACTGCCAGCAAGCCGGTTGCTCCGGCATCAGTACCGCTCGAGGGTTCGACAGGCTCACAGATCGCCGCCTCACCGGCCTCGAAGGCCGACCCGACCAGCCCTTCGCCTGGTTGTACCGGCGTTGGTGTCTCGAGTTCGGCCTCGAGAGTCGACGAAAGGCTTATTGGAACGAGTTGGTCGGCTTCCTCGTCGTACCAGCGGACGGCCGCTCGCTCGAAGCCCAGGACGTTCTGTACGGTTTCGACGATCTCATCGGCAACTGTCTTTCGTGTTTCGGCGACCATCAGCGCCCGCGTGGACTCCAAGAGCCCACTGAGCGTCCGCTCGCGTTCGACTCGATCGCTGATATCCCGGAGCGTCCCGACGCTGCCCCGGAACCGATCATCGAACGGTAACAGCGCGATGTGGTCTTGACACGGCACCTGTCGGTTGTCGGCAGTCTCGACGATGAGATCGATTTCGATTTCACCGGTGCCGTTGCCCGCATTGATGCGGTCGATCTCTTCGTTGACTGCACTGCGGGCGGCCGCAATCGTTTCGTCGCTTTTGAACATCCCGATATGTGACCCGACTAGCTCCTGGCGGTCAAAGCCGGTGAGTTCAGCGAGACCCTCGTTGACATATTTAAACCGTTCGTGTTCATCAAGTGCATAGACGCCGTCCGAGACCGTATCTAGAATCTGTTCGTACCGCTCGAGTTCGGTTCGACGCTGTTTGCGGGCGGTGATCTCTGTAAAATAGATCGACAGCCCTGTTTCGGTCGGATAGGCGGTAACCTCGAACCATGCATCCAGCGGTTCGTAGGGTGCTTCAAATGTGACTGTCGACTGCTCGTCGAGTGCGCGTCTGAACTGCTGTTCGAAAACAGTGTCTTTGGCTGCGGGAAACTGCTCAAAAAGGCGGCGATCGACGAGTTGTGACCGTTCGACGCCGAAGACTGATTCGGCTCGGTCGTTGACATAGGTGATTTGTAGCTCCGAGTCGACCGCAAACACGGCATCGTCGATCCGTTCGAACACCGACTCGAGTTCGTTTTTCGTTGTCCGAATCCGCTCTTGTTGAAGATGATGTTCGAGTTCGTAGGTCACCAACTGTCCCATGAACTCGACGACCATCCGGTCACGCTCGCTGAGCACGTTGTCATGTGTTTCTGTATCATAAAAACAGAGCGTGCCGTAGGATTCCTCGGCGATAGTGATCGGCGTCCCGATGTATCGAGCGCCGCCGTACTCGGCGACCGCTGCCCGCTCGGTTAGCTCGGGTGTTTCGACGACGATATCGTCGATCGCGTACGTCTCGCCGCGTTGTAAGGTGCGTTCACAGACGGTCTCTGAAAGCGGCACGGTCAGTCCGGCAGCCACCGTATCAAAGCAGGGGTGGTCGCTGTGGATTACTTCGACCGAATACTGGTCGCCACTGATGGAAGCAACGAGACCGGCGTCCATGCTGAGATACGACTGGCCGACCGCCAGCAGTGTCTCGAGTTTTTCAGTGAACGATCCAGCGGCTTCGGTGAGCGTGCGGTGAAGTTCGGTGAGGATCTCGTATTCCGGCTCCTGGTGTGTCTCCCGACCAGTCATCTGTTCGGATAATATTGGCCAGCGGAGTATCTAAAGGTCGCGTCCCGATTATCAGATCGCTCAGGCGGCAGCCTGCATCGACCACACCGCGAGCAGCCCCAACAGAAGTGCTGGAATAAACGGCAAAACCAGAAACGTCATAAAAAACGTCCAGCCGATTTCGGCTGGTGCAGCTGGGTTCAAATAAATGTATCCGGGGATTAGCAAAAAGCAGACGACAACGCCAGCGACGAGAATCCACCCCTGGCTGCCGAAGCCTTCGCCTTCGGCTTTGCCGGTGTAGGGTTCGCTCGAGGCCTCGGAACTACTCTCGGGGTTGTGGACGTAGCCGTCGGTCTCGGTGTCATCAGCCTCGAGTGGGCCATCGCTTCCAGGCGTCTCGCTGGTCTCGGAACTCACTGTCGACTGTTATCGGGTGACGCTCAAAGCCCTCACGGTTTCGAACCACAGCGACCGGTGGTTCGGCGTATTCGAGCAGTTTTAACCGACCGGGCGGCAACACAGTGCTATGAGCAAGCAGGAATCGCCCGAGCGGTCGGGCAAAGACCCGAAGCTACGCAGCAGTGAAGTCACCGAAGGCACCGACCAGGCTCCCTCGCGGGCCATGTTCCGGGCGATGGGGTACGACGATGACGACCTGTCGTCGCCGATGGTCGGCGTCGCCAACTGTGCAGCCGACATCACCCCGTGTAACGTTCATCTCGATGATGTTGCCGAGGCGGCCTACGCGGGTGTCGACGCTGCTGGCGGCATGCCAATCGAGTTCAACACGATCACGATCTCGGATGCGATCTCGATGGGCACAGAGGGCATGAAAGCCTCGCTAATCAGCCGAGAGATCATCGCCGATTCGGTCGAACTAGTTTCTTTTGGCGAGCGCATGGATGGACTGGTCACCATCGGTGGCTGTGACAAGAACATGCCAGGGATGATGATGGCGATGATCCGAACGGATCTGCCCAGCGTTTTCGTCTACGGTGGCTCAATCATGCCGGGCGAACACGACGGACGGGAGATCACGATCCAGAACGTCTTCGAGGGGGTTGGTGCGGTCGCCAGCGGCGAGATGAGCGAAGACGAACTCGACGAGATGGAACGGCATGCCTGCCCTGGAGCGGGGTCTTGCGGCGGAATGTTTACGGCCAACACGATGGCTTCGATCAGCGAAACGCTTGGGCTCGCACCACTCGGTTCGGCTGCTGCCCCTGCCGAAGACGACGACCGCTATGAGATCGCCGAACGCTCCGGCGAGATCGCCCTCGACGTCATCAAAAACGATCGCAAACCCTCGGATATCCTCTCCAAAGAGAGCTTCGAGAACGCCATCGCCCTGCAAGTTGCCACCGGCGGGTCGACCAATGCAGTACTCCATTTGCTTGCACTCGCCGCGGAGGCAGGCGTCGAACTCGAGATCACGGAGTTCGACGAAATATCTCGCCGCACACCCAAAATCATCAATCTCCAGCCCGGCGGCACCCGCGTAATGAACGACCTGTTCGAACTCGGCGGTGTCCCAGTCGTCCTGCGTCGCCTGCTTGAGGCTGACTTACTCCACGGCGATGCGATGACCGTCACTGGCCGCACTATTGCCGAGGAGATTACCCATCTCGAAAACGAGGGCATCCTCCCTGACGACGATACGATCGAGGCCGACTATCTGTACACCGTCGACGAGCCCTACTCGGAGGAGGGTGCGATCAAGATCCTCACCGGCAACCTCGCGCCCGACGGTGGCGTCCTGAAAGTGACCGGCGACGACAAATTCCACCACGAAGGGCCGGCCCGCGTCTTTGAAAACGAAGAAGACGCGATGGCCTACGTCCAGGAGGGCCATATCGAATCGGGCGACGTGCTCGTCATCCGCAACGAAGGCCCCAGCGGCGGGCCAGGAATGCGCGAGATGCTCGGCGTGACTGCCGCTGTCGTTGGTGCGGGCCACGAAGACGACGTGGCACTGCTGACTGACGGTCGGTTCTCAGGTGCAACCCGCGGGCCGATGATCGGCCACGTCGCCCCAGAGGCTGCCGACGGCGGGCCTATCGCGCTGCTCGAAGACGGCGATACAGTAACAATCGACATCCCAGAGCGTGAACTCTCTGTGGATCTCGCAGACGACGACCTCGAGGCCCGCCGAGACAACTGGGAGCCACGCGAACCACCGTACACCAGTGGTGTACTCGGCAAGTACGCTCGAGACTTCGGCTCGGCGGCCAAAGGTGCGGTGACCAATCCGGGATTGCTCGAGGACAACTAAACTGCCAGAGGCCGACTCGAGTCGTTTCGGCCCGCTATGAGTACATACCCGTTTGATTTTGGTCACTACGAGACCAACACTGGATAGGCTTCGACGCCGTAAATGAACGAGCTTCGAATCGGTTGCAGCTCCGTCTCGAGTGGCTCGAACGTCTCGAAACGTTCGAGAAGTGACTGGAGTGCGATTTGTGCTTCCAGCCGGGCCAGCGGTGCGCCCAGACAGTAGTGGGTGCCGTAGCCAAAAGACAGATGCTGGTTTGGCTGACGATCCGCAACGAACTCGTCGGCGGCATCGAAAATGCGCTCGTCGCGGTTGGCCGACCCGAGCCAAGCGACCACGCCCGTACCTTCGGGTATAGTTCGGCCCCCGAGTTCGGTTGGCTCAGTTGCCACCCGGAACACCGCTTGGACAGGCGAGCGATACCGAAGGGCCTCTTCGATTGCACTCGAGATGGACAACTCACCTGCGTTCAGTTCGTCGATTACTCTCGGCTGACTGGTGAAACACCGCATCGCGTTGGTGATGAGGTTCGTCGTCGTGATGTTGCCGGCGACCAAAAGCAGGGTGCAAAACCCAATCAGCTCTCGGTGGCTGAGCCGCTGGCGTTCGATATCAGCGTCGATAACCGCCGAGATCAGATCGTCCTGTGGCTCAGCGCGCCGGGCTTCGATGAGTGCTGAAAAGTACGCACTCATCTCCTGTTGGACTGCCTGTTGGCGTTGTTGATATGCTTGCAGTGCGGCTTCGGTTTGGGCACTCGGCCGCTCGATGAGTGTGTCAGACCACTGTTTGAACTGTCTGCGGTCGTCGGTTGGAACACCCAGCATCATCGCGATCACATCGACCGGTATCGGATAGGCTACCTCCGAGACCAGATCGAACTCGTTTTCAAGACCCTCGAGATAGCTGTCGGTCAACTCGCGGATCTGGCCGGCTTGCTCGGCGATGGCTCGCGGTTGGAAGAACTCCTGGACAAGCCCACGGAGTCGGGCGTGTTCCGGTGGGTCTGCGAACAACATCGTCTCGAACACTGCCGGGGGTTCGTCGCCGGCGTCGGCAACCTGTGTTTCGAACCCTGGCATGGTCGTCGGATCGGCCGAAAACACGCTGTCGGTATCGAGTACGTATTTGACATCGTCGTACCGAAACACATCCCAGAGGTCTCGTTGTGGGTCGTACCGAACCGGCGAGTCCGCACGCATCTGCCGGTACCACTCGAATGGCTCGAGCCACTGTTGGCGGCTCGACAACGCATCCGGAAAGCTCACTGCCGGTCGGCTGGGGTCGGCTGCGCCCATACTGTATACTGTCTGTTCTGTGAGGGTAACTGTTGGCACCCGTCGGTTCCTGTGGATATTCGAGTATCAGCAAACCGGTATAATCCCGGTATTTTGAGGAGTTCGACCGAACGAGCCTGTGATGAGCACACCAGCGACCGGCCATCTGCTCGAGTCGTTTCCGTATGTTCGTCTGGGGCGTGGCAAACGGCAGTTAGTGGTTATTCCAGGGTTTGGTGATTCGATGTTTAGTGGCCAGTATCCGCCGCCAGCGGCGTGGGCACTCCAGAGTTACTTCCACAGATTTCTCGAGGACTACACCGTCCATCTGATCAGCCGACCACGGGGCCTGCCGGAAAACTACAGTCAGTCTATTCGGCGTTTTGGCCCGCAGCGTTTTGAGCCTGGCGACCTTCTCAGTAGCTATGGCCGACCCAGATTCAGATTCAGATTCAGACCCAGAGCCTGAACCGACACTCGAGACAGACCCTGGCGTCGAAGGCGACATGGGCGTCGAAGGCGACATGAGCATCGAAGGCGACACAGAAGGACTCGAGCTCCCTGATCCCGAACTCGGCCGTGCCACGGTTGTCTACGACAACCCGGACGGCGAGCAGGTTAGCCTCGAGGTCGATAACGAACACATCGTCTACTTTCAAGACCACTGGCAGCTCAAAACCGGCACCGACGCCGACGGTAACGACGTGATTCGGCGGATTCCTCGCCATCGCGTTCACTATGTCGAACGCTCTGTCGAGGAGTTCGAAGACCGCGTCGACGCACTGCTGAACCAGGCCCGCGAGCGGCTCCCGTTCTGAGACCCACGACGTCGGCTACGTCTGGTGGGTAACGTTCGCCGACTGGTCTGGAGTATATGCAACGTACCATCAGCGATAAATCCAGTACGTAACCACGAAACGTCCAGTAGACACCCAGTTTTTTGGCTGGTAGCCGAATCGACCAGTAGCTTCATATGTCGCTCGAGACGGACTGTCCGGAATGAAACAGTGTAGTGGCTGTGGCCGGCGCATTCGCCGACAGAAACCCGACAACAGTGAGTACGGTATCCCCGCGGTTGACGGACGGCAGTATCCAGACCGGTGTCCACACTGCGAGAGGCGCGTCTCACACAGCTAAGACAGCTACGGAGGCTGCTCAACGCACCAGCATTCCTGACAATACAACTACTTTTACGACCGGCAGCCGCCAATGTAGGCGATGGTTTCGTTCGTTTGTTACGGCGGCAAAGGCGGTGTCGGAAAGACGACACTGGCAGCTGCAACCGGAGTGGCGACCGCTCAACGCGGTGACAAAACGCTCGTCGTCTCGACTGATCCGGCCCACTCGCTGGCCGACGCCTTCGAAGTCGAACCGTCCGAAAGCCGAACCCAGATTAGCGACACTCTCTGGATCGAAGAACTCTCTCCGGACGCTGGCGAGCGCGCCTACCGTGTGCTTGTCGAGTCATTGGCCGCCGAACTCCGGTCGGCCGGCATCCGGCTCAACGATGAGGAGATCGAACGGCTGTTTACCGCAGGTGTCATTCCCGGCAGCGACGAGTTGGCTGCCGTCGAGACGCTGGCAGCCCACAGCAGTGACACCGAGTTCGATCAGATTATCGTCGATACCGCCCCAACGGGTCATACGCTCCGATTGCTCGAGCTTCCGGCAGTGCTCGGCGAGACAGTTGCTGCGGCCGACTCGCTGCGTGGGCAACTCCGCCGGACGGTTGATACCGCTCGGAGTGCGGTGTTTGGCCCGGCGTATCTGTTCGGTCGCCAGCGCGACAGCAGCGAGGAGTTCGAGGCGATGGCGGGCCGAATGCAAGCGGTGAAAACGCTGCTAACCGATCCAGGGCGCGTTGATTTTCGAGTCGTCTGTCTACCCGAACAGCTGGCAGTCGCCGAAACACAACGGCTCCTCGAGCAGCTCACAGAACGAGGAATCCCAATACAGACGGTGGTACTAAACCGTGTGCTCTCCGAGGCTGACCCGGACTGTCGGCGGTGTCAGGCGACCGAAACCGCCCACCGCGAACAGTTCGAGCGGCTGGATGATTGCCTTTCGGAGTACCGTCTCGTCAGTTTGCCGGCTGTCGAGCCGGATCTGAGTGGATCCGAGACGGTCGAACAGCTTGCGAGTGAGTTGCCCGAAGTACTCACTGGAGGGTGATTACCAGTGCGCAAACGGCTCGCCACGCCTGCTGAGGCGGTTGTACGTCCGTTGCATCGTGCTAATCGCATCGTTCAGTGAGGCTCCGGCCTCGAGGGCCTCGTGGACACGGGCTTTTTTCCACTGGCTTGGCGTCTCACCGCGCTCGAATCGGTCGCTCATCGCTGCGAGCAGCGCGTTGGCCTCACTGTCGGTGTGGCCCTGCTCGCAGAGTCCGCGCCGGGCCAGTGCGAACAGTTCTGGATAGATCACTGCTGGGTCGCTTGTCGGCTCGCCGTTGGCGGCGAGCCAGTACAGTTCGGCCTCGAGTCCGTCCTCGACTGCGTTGTAGAACCCTGCTTTGGCGTCGGCCCACGGCAACTCGACGAGTGGGTGGTCGGCCGCAACGAGCCCTCGAATCAACCCCACAGTGAGCCACTGGAGGCTGAGGACGTCCTCGAGGGTCGGCTGAGTCGGCAGTGGGCGGTATTCGATTCGGAGCGAGCCGCCATCACCGGTGGCATCCCCGCCAACGATGGCTCGAATCCACCGCCAGTAGGTGCCGTATTTGTGGGTAAACTCCCAGTACGGATCGACCACCGCAGGAGTCTCGTCGGTCGGCGTTTCGGGCCACTCACTGAGAAACGGCCCACAGGTCCAGTCGGCGACGACCCGGTCGATAATGTCTGTTGGTGTCTCGAGGTCCTGTGGACAGCAGGCTTTGGTGTGGCCGCTACTGTTGACCGTCTGTTCAAACACTGGAATGCGGAGTTCATGGGGCGTTTTTTCGACCAGTTGCTCTGGATCAGAGACAGCATCGTAGAAGTCTGCTGGCAAGAACGGCGAGTTCGTTGCAAGTCCGACGACAGGCCCGAGCGTTCTGATGGCGGCGTTGAAAAACTGCGGAAAGTCGTCAGTGTCTGGAATCTGGAGATGTGGCTGGATCGAAGTCGTCAGTGATTCGACGAGGATCGTCGAGAACTGCTGGTTGGCACCCGGCACATCGAGTTGTATCTCGCCGTCAGCCTCCTGGAGGAGGTGGTTGTCCATCGCACAGTAGCGCGGTTTTCTCGGCATATGGGTCGCAAACGTGGTATCGTCGTGGCTCTCGAGTGCGTTCAGATAGGTGTGGCTTCCCGCTGCGGGCGGAATCGTCCACATCCCATCACAGACGGCCTGCTGGTCGTGGGCTTCGAGTCGCCGGCGGAGTTCGGCGACTGACTCGCGTAGTTCGGCGGCCTGCTGTGTGAGGCCCGCGGGATCGAACGGCTGCGGGCTGGCGTTGCATTCGACGTTGTGCAGTCCGATCTCGCGGGCATACTCCTCGCCGAAGACGTCCTGGTCAATGGGTGTGAGTCGGTCAGCGTCGTCTACGGCGTACAACTCGAGTTCCAAGCCGACTGCAAACCCACTGCTGTCGAAACACCCCGAGGCGAGTGCCGATCTGAGCTGGGCTGCTTGCGCGTCGACTCGTCGGTCGAACCGCTCGGCTGTCTCAGCCTCAAGTACGCGCCGGACTGTCAGAGCCACCGAATCCATACCGGCTGGTACTTGCTCCGGTTTGATAGTGTTTCGTACGCCTGTCAGCTGTCGGCAGTCAGCAATGAAGAGGAGTCACTCCACAGTCGAGGGTTCCGCAGCCTCGAGATACTCCCCAAGTAGATGCTGTAGTTCTCGACAGCCCGCCGGTGGGTTGTAGTCGACGCCGTGGTAGTGGTCGGCGGCATACCGCGGATGAAACGCATTGTACTCCTCGTGAGCATAACAGTCAACTGCGCCATTGGCAGTGCGAAACAGCATGACATGCAGTTGTCGCTCGGCGAGCGGATGTTCGCGTCGAGCCCACGAACCAGCCTCGCTGCGGCCATCAGAGAGGGTCTTCCAGGCCGAAAGCGGCATTCGCTCGAAGCCGTAGGCTGCCAAGAGCGTATCGACATCCTCGAGTGGGGCGTCGATCCGACCGGCATACTCGCGGTCGTCGAGTTCGTAGGCTGCATACCCGAGCCGAAGCCGGCGGGCCAGCCGGTCGAGTGTGGGCAACACGGCCGCACGACCGCGGTTCCAGAAGGTGGCGGTCGGCCCACGATGAGTCGGCTGGAGAATCCCGTACAGAAACACCAACCAAACAACTGCCACGACGGGGGCTGCAACAACCATTGAAAAAGACTATCGCGCAGCGAACAAAGCTTTTCTGTCGGAGTCTGTCGCTACTCGTGAGTAAATAAGAACGGCCGGCCGTCGTGGTCGGCGCTCACACAGAGATCCATCACGTTCGAAAGCGAGAGGCTCGTCTGGTCTTGTTTGCAGACGACGAGATAATCAAACGGCTTTCCGCAGGCTGGACAGGCAATCGAGGTCGTATTCTGATAGGTCGCCATCGTCTCGTTGTCCCGCCGGGGTGTCAGATAGTTCACGAGCTCTTGGAGCGACTCGGCCTCTGTCGGCTCGTCAGTATCGTCGAGTGCGTCTGCGTCGTCCATGCTATATCTAGCCACACCGTGGAAAATAAAGACATCGCTCACTCGCCGAGCAGACACCCAATCGCCCGCTCGACAGCCTCGAGTGCGGTCTCGCCGAAAACGTACGTAATGGGTTCGATACCGAATGCTCCCTCGTGGTACAAAACGGCCGGCACGTCTCCTCGCTGCTCGAGTAGTGACTGAATTCGCTCGCGTCGGGTTTCGTAGCCAGCATCGAACTCGAGTGTCTCGAGTCCCTCGGTGCGGACAGCCGCCAGCAGTCTTTCGGAGGTCTTGAGGTTGATCGCACCACGAATCGAGGGATCGACGGCCATTACGGCCAACAGCGTCTGGGCGACATGTTGAGAGCCGCCAAACTCTGGATTCGAAGGCACATTTGCCCGCCCGCCCATGGCATGAATTCGTCCCGGAACCGCTGCGATATCAGTCTCAGTGTCGGCCTCAGGCAGTGCCATTCCAATATTCGAACCGACGTTTGGAATGTGTTCGACAAGCCGTGGTTCGGTTGAAAACAGCCGAACAGCCTGACGTACCGACTGGAGTACATCGCGTTCGGCCTGCAGGTGAGTATCTTGCCCCCTAACACACAGATCACAGCCCATCCCCTCGAGAGTTGGCATTTCGGCTTCGTGAACCGCACAGATCGGCCCACGATCCTCGAATGCGGCAACGAGATCCAACACCTCGGCGAGCGCCTCGTACTCATCTAGCCGTCCAGTAGCGAACCCCTCGGCGATGTATTCGACGGTCTCGACCATTCGCGGATGCTCGGCGAACCGCGGTTCGAGGCTCTGTTTGCCGCTGAGATATTTGCTGACTGCCGCCTGTGAGATACCGAGTTTGGTTGCAATCGCCTGTTGGGCTAACCCACGGTCGTCGAGTTCGACCGCCAACATCGCTCTCATCGTCGGTAAAAATCGGTCGACGACGATTTCGCTCGGTAACTGGAGTGTCATTCAGCCCCTCTTCGTTGTAAGACAGTCATTTGCGGTGGATAGTTCCTATGGGGGCTTAGTTATTGTCTCGAGACTCCTTTCTGCGGCGATTCTGTAAGATCGAACAGCCGCCAGTTGCCGTCTTCTTTTCGGAGTTCAACGGACAGTAGTCGCCTCGAGTCGTCGGTATCTCGGATACACTCGATCCACACACGGCTAGGGTCGTCTTGGACGCACTCGAGTTCGCCCGCAATCGAGCCTTCGGTCTGCTGTGCGCGACGGAGCGCCTTGTCGGAAACCGGCTCGACGACAGCATTGGAGTGATACAGGTCACGAATCGACGGGTCACCACGGTCGAGCCGGTCGAAGAACGTCCGGACAACTGATTCAGGGCTGGGTGGGCCGGCATCTCGAGCCGAGTGCTCGTCGGCCGCTCCGTTTGCTGGGTGAGTGGTCGTCTGCCGAGAGTCGTACAGCAGATCGTCGTACGGTTCGTACGCTGTGGGATCGACCATTCGCCCGCTTTTTTCGGTGGCCAGCTGCATCGCCTCAATACAATGGCGCATCTCGATTCGTGGCTCGTGGGTCGCCGGGTCGTCGGCCGCCAAAATCGCCGCCGTCTGGACGATCGTTTTAATCTGACCGCCGGTGAACTCAAAGCCTGCAAGAAACTCGTAGTCGATCTCACCAACCGGAGCCTGATCGGGAATCAGTTGCTCCCAGATCGCAGTTCGGGTGGCCTGCTGTGGTTTTGTAAACGACACGGTGTGGTCGACTCGGCGCTCGAAGGCCGAATCGATCTGTGAGGCGTAGTTCGTCGTCAACAAAACAACGCCGTCGTAGCGTTCGAGTCGCTGCAGGAGGTAGTTCACCTCGGCGTTGGCATACCGGTCGGTCGAATCCGAGACCTCCGTTCGATCCCCGAAGACAGCATCGGCCTCATCGAACAGTAGGATCGCATTGGCGTTGGTTGCAGCCTCGAAGATGGCCTCGAGTTTCTGTTCAGTCTCACCGATGTACTTCGAGATGACCGACGAGAGGTCGATTCGGTACAGATCCATCCCAACCTCGGCGGCCAGAATCTCGGCGGCCATTGTTTTGCCAGTCCCCGAGGGGCCTTCGAACAGGGCAACGACGCCCGTACCGTGGCTAAACTGCTCGCCGAAGCCCCACTCGCTGTAGATTCTGGCCTGCTGGGTGATGTGGGTTCCGACGAGTCGGAGGCTTCGTTCGGTTTCAGCGTTGAGTTGGATCTCATCCCACGAGCAGGCCGGTTCGATTCGGTCTGCAAGTTCGTCCAACTCCCCAGGCGACTGGGCACGACAGCCCGCATAGATGTCGTCGGCTGTGAGTTCGCCATCTGCAAGTGTGCGGGCTGTCGAGAGGGCTGCGTTGAGTTGGGTGTGTGTAAGCCGAAACGTCCCCGCCAGCACGTCGACTGCGAGGTCGTCGGGTAACGCTGCTGTATGATCGTCCCAAAACTCCCGGCGGAGTCCAACCGAAGGGTACGGAAACTCGAGAGGTGCCTCGAGGGCGACCGACAGCGTCTCAGTCGGCAGCCACGACTCGCGGCCCGTGATGATGAGATCCGTCTGCAGATCTTCGAAAACCTCGAAGACGGCCTCGAGCGAGCGGTTCGTTTCGGGATCGTCGGTGGCTTCGGTCGCACTGTGTAGATGAACCGACCGACCGAGCAGTGCAGCCTCGCGGGCAAGCCACTCACCGGCGTCGGCCCGCAAGACCGCCTGGAGATCGACCTCGAGGTACCGTCCCTCGAAGACGGCTTCGACCGCACGCTGTTTTTCGCTCGCCGGGCCGTACCAGTAACAGCGAATGGGGTCGTCTCGAGCGGCGAGTTTTTTCAGGCGCTCGCCGAGTTCGTCGCTGACGGCGAGATCGCCGACAGCTAGTTCGGCCGTGCGGTCGTCTACGCCGTCTTTGTGAACAGCGTGGGCTGTGAGCTCATCAGCGAGGCCAGCCGCAATGCTTTGGTCGCCACTGAGATACTCAAGGACTCGCTCGCTGGGGACGATGAGTTGGGTTTGGTCGCTGGCTGTGTCGTCTGGGCGGTGGAGTTCGACGAGCCCGCAGGCTCTGAGCGGTGAGCGACGATCGACAAGTCGCCTGGCTGCAAGCCGTTCGGCCGGCGTTCGACCGAACAGCGTTTCGAGGTACTCGAGGGTCGGTCGGGTGAACCTGCGGTTTCCGTGTATCTCCTGGAATGTTCGTTCGTACGTCGGGAAGATATCTGGGGTCAACGCCAACAGCAACACATCGAGATGACGACGTGATAGCCCACAGACAGACGCGAGAACCCGGAGTCGAAGCCGCTGGTCGTTGTTGTGAGACTGTTGTCGGATTGTCTCAGCCTGCTTACGAATGGGTTTTCGTTTTTCGGCTGGTAATGCAAGCTCGAGGGCTGTCGGATCAAGCACATCGTCAACGGCGTCTGGCTCACTCCCAGCAGGTTGTGTGTCCATATCGTGAGCCGCAATGAGTTGCTTGATGCGGGCAAGCTCCGCAAACAGATGGTCGTGTGTCGTCAGATAGCTCATCCTTGTCTGGCAGTCAGCGGGAACTATCGGTCACTTGCTCGTCTAATTGGTTATAAACGCTCGCCCGGAGGCGTTTATACGAAGCCGAACGCAAAGACCGAGACGAAATCTGGTGGGCTGTTGGGATGGCGCAGAAATCGAATCTGAGAGACGCCACAACAGCAGCCTTTTTTCGTCGCCCGTTGACCCACCGAGTATGAACACGGCTGACGACACGGAGGCGGCTTTCGACCGAGCACGCAACGCCATCAAAGCCGGCCAGGCGGTCGTCTATCCAACTGAAACCGTCTATGGCCTCGGTGCGGAGGCTACCAACGCCGCAGCCGTCGAGCGCGTCTTCGAGATAAAAAACCGTCCACACGACAAGCCGCTGTCGGTGGCGTTTGCCAACCTCGAGCACGCCAGCCAGTACACCGAGCCGACCGACCGTGAACGAGCCTTCATGCGGGAGTTTCTACCTGGGCCGGTGACTGTCATTGTCGAGCGCAAACCCACACTCCCCGATGTGCTCACAGACGGACACCCTCGAGTCGGCGTGCGGATTCCGGCCAACGACGTTGCCCTCGAGTTATTACGGGCCGCCGGGCCGATCACTGCCACCAGTGCGAACCGAAGCGGCGAACCAAGCGTTCGCCATCCAGCCGACCTTCCCGAATCAGTCCGCAAGCAAGTTGGAGCGGTGATCGAAACAGGCGAGACACCCGGAACCGAAAGCACGGTGGTTGATGTCTCGAGTGGGGAGATCTATCGCCGTGGGGCTGGCGCTGACCCCATCGAGGCGTGGCTTGATCAGTAGGCATCTGATGGCTGTCAGTCGACGCTACAAAGGTTAATACAATCACGAACGCAAGCACAGAGCAGTATCGCCCAGCCCATGTCAACGAACCCACCGATCCCCTCAAATGGCCAGTATCGCGTTGTTCGCCGCGAGCCAGGGTATCTCGTGATGTACTCCGCAGCAGGCGAACCAGCGACAGCGGCGGCTCGTGGCTATGATGACACACTACAGGGGCGAGTCGACGCGATCCAGCAGGGCGATGCCGTCGAACTCACGGGTCGTGGCCTGCACGAACCGCGAACGCTCGGACGGATTGAGTCGGTCAACATCGTCGATCGGCGGGCGATTCGACTTGTCTCGCGGGCCGCCCCGATTCCCGAGCCGTTTTCGACGCTCTGGGCCGGCAGCGACGGCAAAACCGCAACCGGCGGCTTTACCGACACCGACGGTCAGCGCGTGGCAGATGTCGTCTTGGAGCCTGAATCAACTGAGTTGGTGACGATGTTTTGGAACGGGCTGATCGATTTCGAAACCCAGTTCAAAAACCGGTCGTTCGACGGCACTCATCCAACCGATGTGCTCGTTGTCAACAACGAGTCGACCGAGTATCTGACGATCATGTATCACGCCGAAATCACTGACTCGCTGCAGGAGATCTACCAGATTTATTTCTCGGAGTACGATCCGACGACCGACACCGGCGATCGGTTCAAAGCTGAGTTGGTGTATCCCGAATTCCGACAGTTCAGAGACGACATCCCGGACGACGCACCTGCAGAGGCTGTACTGGCCTGTTCGAAAAATCCCTACCCACATATCAAACGCATTGAAGCGCCAGTCTTAGACCGAGATCCAACCGCCCTGGACGCGCAGTCGACTGGCGATGAGCCGTCGGCTGAGCCGCCTGCGTCAGCCGACGATCTAAACCTCTCGGAAGCCGACGACACCGAGACCGAGCAAGCAACAGCCGAACGCTCGAGGGGAGCCGACAAACGCCGTGACGACGAGAGTGACGCAAGCGAGTCACCATCGGACGACCAGCCACCATGGGAACGCGACCTAGACCTCGAGTTTACCCAGTCTTGGCAGGAGGACTCAGGCGTGACGATGGCCGACTACGGCGGCAGACCCGAATTGTGTGAGACGATCCAAAACAGCGTCATCGTCCCGTTTCGGGATCGGCCCGAACAGGCCAGACAGTTGGGCGTGCCCGTTCCGACGCTGCTTTTGTACGGCCCGCCCGGTACTGGCAAAACCTATCTCGCCAAAGCACTTGCCGGCGAGATCGGCTACCCCTACGTGAGCCTCAGTGGCGGTGATGTGCTCTCACGATACATCAACGCTAGTACCGAACAGGTTAACGATCTGTTCAGAGAAGCACGCGCACTCGCGGCGTACGCCGGTGGGGCGCTCATTTTTATTGATGAGATCGACTCCGTGTTGAAAGCTCGCCAGTCGACCAACCAGCACGCCGAAGACCGGAAAGTCGTCAACGAGTTTCTGAGCCATATCGAGGACATCGGCGAACAGAACATCCTGTTTATCGGCGCGACCAACGTCCACGACGAACTCGATTCGGCCGCCCTAAGCCGATTTGATAAAGAACTGTTCGTCGATCTCCCGAACGAACACACTCGTCGTGAAATTATTGCCACCCATCTCAAGGGCCGAGCCCACGTCGTCACCGACAGCGAGATTGCCGAGCTTGCTGCTGGCACAGAAGGACTGTCGGCTCGAGACCTCACCAACATCATCACGGATGCAGCCCGCCGGACGCTAGTCGATCCTGAGGCAACACAGATCACATACGAGGCCTGTGAGGCAGCACTCACAGAGTTCTCGGCCGACTAAAACCCAAGTAAGGATTTGAGCGACCGCGTGGTGACCCCACACGCTGAGCGATACGCACAGTGTTCACACCGGGTGTCGTTGACCCGCGGCGGCGGGCCGTCCATCGACCGGACTGTTCGCAGCACCCGTCGGTAGGTCGCCGTCCGTCGACAGGTCAACTCGAGTTCACGGACGATGCCGACAGCCGGATACTCGACGAGCACGCGGGGGATGTGCTGTTGGCGTTCCCAGGCCAAGGCGTTAGCAACCGCCACTGCCCGAACCGACTGGGGTTCCCAGACGCCCGTCTCGGGTGGCATCCCTGGTGAGACCACGGTAGGAACCGGCGGATCGCCGGCGAGCAGTTTGTGAATCCGGCCGTGGCAGTCTTTGCCCTCGACAGCATAGTCTCGCTCGGCTGGCTCGCAGAGCAGGCCCCAATCGGGACGGGTCGAAAGTTTCTGGAGAGCAGTGCGATACTCCGAGGGCGAACAGCGAATCGGAAGCCCAGCAAGCGTCTCATCGTTGGCATCCCGGAGTTCCTCATAGCGGAAGGCCAACGCCATTCGGGCGTTCGCCTCCGGCGGTGGGCCACGATCCTCGTCGCGCCGGGCGTAGTAGAGCTGTCGCGGACAGTACGCCGCCCGGCTCAAGTCGCTAAAGGTCGGCATACCGCCGATGGCTTCGGCTTCGTATATGAACGTTCGCCAAGAGACAAAAAGTCAAAACGAGACGTCGGTTTCGATATCTTCGGTGGCGTCTTTGAGTCCGTCGTTTCGCGCATCACGAGCGAGTTGGCCAGTGAGATCCGAATCAGTCAGTAGTTCGGCAAACTCATCGCGGAAGCGGTCGTTGGCCCGCGTCGAGCGGAGATCAGCCTCGAGAATCTGGCTGTAATGGCGTGCGGTTTCGTCAGTGATCTCGAGTCGTTCGGCCCGCTCGGCCAGTGGTACGTCCTCGACAACGAGACGACGGAGTTCCTCGATGTCGAACTCGGCGTTGCGGTCGGCCTCCGAGACCAAATGGAGATCGAGCCGGGCGTCGAAAATCGCCTGTGGCTCACACTCGAGTTCAGCGGCAATCTCTCGGTCGGTATGTTCGGTGTAGTAGGCCTGTACGATCTGTGAGAGCGTATCGTCGTCGAACGCAGTCTGGAACGCATAGCGTTCTCGCATCCGGCCGATCAGCTCCTCGAGTCGGCCGCCAACATCATGCTCGGAGTCAGTCAGCGAACCCGGCGATTCGGCCTGGCTTTCGGTGACTGTATCCGAGCCGGTCGCCTCGATAAAGATATCCCGAAGTTCGGCAGTTTTGTCGTCCATGGATGCATCCAGACACAGTGTCACTATATAAAAACCTATCTCCATTCACACCAACCGATGACAGTCTCAGTGACACAGTCCAGTGCCCATTCAGCAACACACGCAGGTGACTAGTCAGCAACACGTTCAAAAGACTACGCAGCAAAGACGATCCGCGTATCGTAAACCAAATCTTTGAATAGGGTTTACGAGGTTGTCGGTGTATGGAAACCTCGAGCGAATCAGTAGAGTTGATCGACGATGAAATCGTCACCAACATCGCCCGCACAGCACTGTTCGCTGCGCTAATCGCGGGCTTTTCGTACGTCTCGTTTCCCAACCCGCTTTCAGCAGGTCTTCCCGTCACCCTCCAGGTACTCGGCGTGTTTCTCGCAGGCATTATGCTCGGGCCTGTGTGGGGAACTGGTGCCTTAGGGCTGTATCTCGCTGCCGGAGCCATCGGCATTCCAGTGTTTGCCGGCGGATCCGCAGGGTTGGGCCAACTCATCGGCAGTCCAACGTTTGGATATCTCTGGTCGTATCCGGTTGCGGCGGGCGTGGTCGGTCTGCTTGTCCACCAGGGCGTCGAACTGCGTGATTACAACGAAGTTGGCCTTGGGCAACTCATCGGAGCGATGGTTGTCGGCACGCTCGTTATCTATACGATGGGAACAGTTGGGTTCGCCGTTATACAGTCGGTTGGCCTCTTCGAGGCGTTCATGCTGTCGGCGGTCGCCTTTATTCCGTTTGAGGCGATCAAAATCGCTGCCGCCATCGGAATACTCCGCAGTGATGCGATTGCGGCGGCCTGATGATCGAAACCCGTTCGGTCGTCTGTCGGTACGGCAAAACGACTGCCGTCGACGGCGTCTCACTGCGCGTCGGCCGCGGTGAGTACGTCGCAGTTGTTGGCCCGAACGGCTCCGGTAAGACGACGCTCGTCCGGACGTTCAACGGCCTCGAGACACCGGAACGTGGCGAAGTGTTGGTCGACGACAAGCCGGTTGGAGAGGATCTGGTCGCCGCCCGCCAGGCTGTCGGGATGGTGTTTCAAGACCCTCGTGACAGTTTCGTAGCCGCTACCGTCCGGGCGGATGTTGCTTTCGGCCCGCGGAATCTGGGACTGCCGACAGAAGCCATTCAGCGACGCATCGAAGAGGCGTTGGCGGCTGTAAACCTCGAGGGCCGCGGCGACGAACGTATTGATGAACTCTCCGGAGGCGAACGCGAACGCGTCGCCATTGCGGGCGCGCTGGCGATGAACCCCGACTACCTGGTGCTTGATGAACCGCTGACCGGACTAGACGAGCCGGCCCGCCGGGCGGTCTGCTCGAGGCTTGCCGCACTGCACGAGGCTGGCACTGCAATCATCGTTGTCACCCACGATCTGCGAGGAATTACTGCGGCTGCCGAGCGTGTCATTGGGATGGACGACGGCCGTGTCGTGGTCGATACTGACGCCGTGGCTGCCCGCGAGCAGTTGGCGGCACTGGATGTGTACGTACCGCCGGAGGCCAACCACGAGACGTCGCGTCCGCCACCGTAATCATGCTCGCCTATCAGCCAGGCAACTCCGTGGTCCACCGGCTCGATCCGCGGACAAAACTCCTGTTTCAGTGTTGTTTTGCGGCCGCGGCCTTCGCCTACACCTCCCCGCGTGGGCTGTTGGTGTTTGGAACAATTGGGCTACTTGCGGTGGCTGCGGCCTCGAGTAACCCCGTCCGTATCGTCTGGGCCTACCGGTATGTCCTGCCGTTTTTGGCTGGTGCGCCGCTGGTTGCCATGTTCACCGTTGGCTCGCCATGGATTGTTCCCGCAGACGCCACAGAGCCGGCGTTGGCAAGCCTTCGAAACCTGCTCGTGATCGTCGTCTGTGGGGGCTACATTCGGACGACCTCGATCACTGACTCGAGGGCAGCAATTCAGCGAACGGTTCCCGGTCGTCTCGGTCAGTTTCTGGGCCTCGGCGTCGAACTCGTTGGACGATTTCTGCCCGTGCTCAAACGGGATCTACTGGCGATTCGGGACGCCGAGGCCGCCCGTCTTGGCACTGACAGACCGCTTCGAGAGCGGATAATCACGCTAACGACAGCGGGACTCAATCGGGTGTTCCAGCGGGCCGACCGGCTGTCGGTGGCGATGCAGGCACGGTGTCTCTCGTGGAATCCGACGCTGCCGCGGCTTCAGTTTGGGTGGCTCGACGTGCCTGTGGTTTTGCTTTCGGTAGCGTTGGGACTCGCTGGGATCGTTCGATTTGTCGGCTAACAATAGCCAAAACGTCGGCCAACATCAGGCAAAATCGTCGTCGCTATTTTCGGCTGGCGTCGACGTCAATCGCATCGACCGGACAGATATCCACACACAGCATACAGTCGATACACTGGTCTTCACGGGTAGGTTCGACTTTCCGGTCGCTTTCGGGATGGTCTGGGGTATCAACCCACGTAAATACATCCACAGGGCAGTTCTCGAGACACGCACCGTCGGCGAAACAGATGTCGTAGTCGACGGCGACGTGGGTGCCGTGGATACCCAATTTTTCGGGTGGATCGACGGGCCCCCAGACGTCAACGCCGTTTTCCTCACCCACCTTCTCGCGGTTCACGTCGAAATTCGGGTCGATAGCCATTACTGAACCCTCGTGGGGCGGCTATTTAAGCGCGTTCTCTGGGGTGATGATCAGCCGAGATAGCCGACTGTTGTATCTACTCGCTGCGCTCGTTGGGGTGCGGTTCGTTAGATGCAGCCGAATCCCACGCCTGTGGATCGATCCCGCCGTCTTCGTCGTCCAACCGCTCAGAGATCGTATGAAGTTCATACCTATCGCTCAGGTGGTCGTCAGTAGCCCACGACTTCAGTCGTGGGATTTCGCGCTGCTTCCGCTGTAATTACTGTACTCGTACTGCTGTATTTCGGTAAACGGCTCCAGCTCGGCAGGGTATCAGGCCGCAACTTCGTGTCTTTCAGGCTCGTCGGCCTGCTCGAGAGCGTACGCAGCGAAGTTCTCAAAGAGCTGTTTGGCCTCACAGGCTGCGGTATACTCCTCGAGTGTAATTGCTTCGAGCACACGGTCGACTTGCTCGTCGCCCAATCGTTCGCGTTTGCTTTCGGCGATATCGAGAGCGGTTTCGATGTCATACTCCGGATGGAACTGCAGGCCCCAGCAATGTTCGCGCCGGAAGCCGTGGACGCCGTACTCATTGCGCGCGGTGAGTGTTGCACCCGGTGGAAGTTCGACGACCGTATCGCCGTGGCTGGTAAAGACCCGAAACTGCGTGCTGATTCCTTCGAACAGCACATCATCGCCGACCTGCTCGACGGTGTTGTATCCCAACTCGAAGGCATCCATTCCGGCGACGCGACCACCGAGTGCCTCCGCAAGCACCTGGTGGCCATAACAGACACCGAGAATCGGCACGCCGTCAGCAGCAGCCGCAGCGACGTACTCGAGGAGTGGTTCGATCCACGCTTCGTCCCAATAAACAGAGGATCGCGAGCCGGTGACGACCAGCCCGTCGAAGTCGGTATGAGGAGGGAGTTCACCGCTGTTGACATCAAACTCGACAAGGTCGGCCTCGAGTTCGCGTCTGAAGTTGCGGGTCGTATGTTCGTTGTCGTGGGCCGCCTGTAGCAGCCCGAATCGGAGTCGTCTCATTGGCTGTCTCTATCGGTGAGTAAGTAAGTCGGTTGCGCAGACTGCGGGTTCTGCCGGTCTTGCTGAGCTTAGTCGGATTCAACCGACAACAGAAACCCACTCAGTCGATCGTTGACTGCAGCCGACCGCTCGATACCCACGAGATGGCCCGCCTCGGGGAACTCGAGGAGTTCTCCGCGCGGCAACCGCTCAGCTAGTCGCGTGCGTTCGGCTGCCTCGAGTACCAAATCAGCTCCACCGGCCACCACAAGTGCAGGATGGGTGATCTCATAGAGCGGCTCAGCGTCGAACGCCTCGAGAGCCGCCTGCTGGGCCCGTTGGGCAGAGGGTGTGGCGTCTTCGTCGGCTCGCCATGCACAGATCTGCTCGAGTACGTCTGGGTGAGCCTCACAGAACGCAGTGGACAACAGCGCCGCCGTCGAGGCTCGGAGCGCCGAGATATCGGCAGGATCTGCCTGTAGCTCGGCGGTGTCGTACGCTGAGCCTGAAACGGGCGTCCCGATCAGCGTGAGACTCCGAACACGGCCCGTTTGTCGGGCTGCTGTGAGGCCGACACAGCCGCCGAGTCCGCAGCCGACGACATGCGCGCGGCGAGTGTTTGTCGCCCGGAAGACTGCCTCGAGATCAGCGAGGAGATCGTCCATTGTGCAAGAACCAGCAGGCATATCCGAGCGACCGCTGCCGCGGTGGTCGTAGACGATGGTCTCGCGGCCACGGAGTCCGGCGTACTGCCAGCCCCACTGCCAGGCTCCCAGACCCAACTCGCCGACGAAGACAACCGGCTCGCGGTCTGGATCGCCTGCGGTTCGTTCATAGTAGATGTCACAACCCGCAGAGTCAGTTGTTGGCATACCCGCTGTGTGGACGCCGGGAGGCTAAAAAGCCCGACCCACAGCAAGTCGACGGCTTAAGGTTCGTGGCACTCCAGTAGTTGATCAACAGACTATACATCCAATGGCGTCTCCGTATGATATTCTCGAGATAGACTCTGATGCCGACGAAGACGAAATAAAGGCCGCCTACCGGCGGCGAGTCAAAGAGACACATCCTGATCTCGGCGGCAGCGAGGAAGCGTTCAAACGCGTCGAACGCGCCTACGAACGGCTGAGCGAGGCCGACCCTGACGAGCGTGTTGATCATGCTGCTGTCGTCGCCAATCAAGAGCCAGAACCCGAAGACGAACCCACACAGGTCGAGTATCTCAACTACGAAGTGCTCGACGACTACGGCTGGGAACTCGAGGACGAAGACCTCTTTGAGAAGGCCGCTGCCGCCGACCTACCGCCGGTCGACTACGGCGTTTTCGAGGTCGAAGACGACGAAACGCTGCTCGAGGCTGCCGAACACAACGGCTTTGCTTGGCCGTATGCTTGCCGGGGCGGGGCGTGTGCAAACTGTGCGGTCTCGGTGTGTGAGGGCGAACTCTCCCAGCTCGTCGATCACATTCTGTCGGATACGTTTCTCGAGCAGGGAATTCGTCTTTCGTGTAACGGCTCGCCAACGACCGACCACATGCAGGTAGTCTACAATCTCAAACACCGCCAGGATCTCGATGACCTCCGTCTGCCGCCGGATCGGTTCGAAAAAGCCCACGCCCGACGGTAGCAGCACTACCGTCGCCCAGCGAATCAGGGTGACGTAACATCCATACAAGCCCGCAGCCTACAAGCGGTATGTTCACTGGGCGAACCGACACCCCCTGTTGTCTCTGCGGGAATCCAAAAACGGCCAGTCGTCTCGAGGTGCCGCCGCGAGCAGTGCAACTGATGAAAAACAGCGGCCCAATTGCCTGGCAAGATATCGTCAGCCCCGTTACCCTCCAGTTTTGTGCCGACGACTGGCAACTCGTGTGTGATCTCGCCTTGGAGATGGGCCAACATCCGCTTTCGCGGTGTAACGTCGCCTACGCCTCGTTTGATCTCCGAGAGGATTTCGAGGCGCTGTTGAACACGACCAAAGAACCCAATCAGGCCGAACTCGAGGAGCAACTGCTCGAACGAAGCCACAAGGCGCTCGCGGCCGCCGACGATCCCATGACCGAAGACCGCCAACTCGTCGAGGCGACCGTAATCGACCGCGCTCTCGAGGAACTCGGCGTCGATGCCACAGTCACAGAAGCAGACTCGAGACGCTCCTGAGCGGTTTCGAAAACACCTACTGCTGTGGTACCGAGACCCTAATGACAGTGCCGTTGTCGTAGCTACAGTCGATTTCGCCGTCGAGCATCGTCACACACCAGTTGACAACCCAGAGACCGACACCGAGGCCGTATTTGAGTGCGGTTTCGTCGCCAGCACGGATGGCCTCGAGTTCGCTGTTCGGAATCGAGTCGTTGGAATCTCGCAGTTCGAACTGGGTGAGCCTGTTGTCGTCGGCCGCCGAGACGTGAATGTCGACCGACGGTAGCTGTTCGGTGTTCGTTCGCCTGCCGCCGTGGTCAACTGCGTTCTCGAGACGGTTCGAAAGCACTACCGAAAGCAAACGCAGGCCAGTTCGAATCCGCTTGGCATCGGCCACGAGGTTGCTAATAAACCAACCGGCTCCAGCCTTGTTGCGATGTCTCAACAGATACGAGGCCAGCCCAACGGCCCCAACGCCTGGCAAGAAGTCCCGTGAAGATCACTCCATACCTGACGGACGAGAACGTCACTGTGAGCGCTGACACCTACCTGTTGGCCGTTGGCCAACGTAGTTCCAGATGTGGCGGCCGCTTTCGCACTGACCCAAGACGAGGTGCATCTGCGTACAGAGGCATGCAACTGAACAAACATATAGTTTTTCGTGATCATTGTTGAACGTTCACACAGGTCGTGAACCGCAGTTGCTGTCAAAAAGGAATCACTCTCTCGAGGAAAGCAAACTGCTTTTTACTGTCCTGTCTCCAAAGATAGAACGCAGAGATGGGGGACTGTTTCATACAGTACTCTCTGCACGAAAGGGTCGTGTGGGGGCACTGACTCTTTCAGTTGTTTTACATACCCATTCAGAGGATACTGGCTACGCACAGACTCAACAGCTTGCTGTTAGTCAGTAATAGCTGACAAGTAACTGATAGTCTATCAACTGTGGGACTACGGAGAATCAAGGACAAAGCCCCGTGCTTTACAGTAGTTGCCAAATCTGACTTTCGTCGAGGCAGCTACTGTTTAGGGCGGGGGGATGTCAATTAGGTTCGCTGGCTGTCGCTGGCACGTTTTTCAATCTCGCTGGTGAGGCTCGCAGAATCGAACTCGTGGTCCGGGCGGATGCGGACGAAACTCAGAAAGTTTAGTGCATCGAGCAGTTCGGCGATGGAGTAGTCGGCTAAGGCGGCCTGGACTGCTGGGCGAGCACCAATCAGTGGCTCGAGAGCAGCAAGTCCACAGGCGAGATCGTAGGACTGAATCGACTGTTGGCCTTCGGTGCGGATGTTTGTCGCATCAATAAAGTACAACTCGTCGTCGAGAATGAGCACGTTTTCGGCCCGGAGGTCGCCGTGGGCTAACCCCGCATCATGGAGGGTTCGAAGCGAGCCGAACAGCTCGCCGGCCAGGTCGGTTTCGGCCGCCGTTAGCCCATCCAGCGAGCGAAAATCCGACAGATACTCCAAGACAACAATCCCGTAGTCGCCAACCTCGAATGCCTCGATCGGTTCGGGTGCGTTGACACCTAACTGCCGCATCTGTTTGGTTGCCTCGAGTTCGTGGCGAGCCATCTCATACGGTGTCTGAAAGGACTCGAAAAAACCCTCAGTCCCGCTGGAAAACGCGCCGATGTTTCGACCCGTCGTAAACAGTGCGTGGACTATGGTGTTCTGTTTGCTAATGACTTTCACAAACAGATCATCATCGACAACCATTGGCGTCGAAAGCCAGTTGTCGGCCTCGAGAAACCGGACGTGAACGGTGGGCCGGTCGTACCGCTCGGCAATGGTTCGTACCACAGTTTCGAGTTCGGGCCAGTCGATCCGGCCGCGGACCAAGCGGCGCAAGTGCATGCAGCCGTATCCATGACAGGAACCAATATAAATGGCATGACGGGAACCGCTGGGTTGAGGCTATTGAAAATTCTCAGTGGCGATAATTTAAACCAGTACATTAATAATGCATAGTTGGGATATCACCAGAAGAAACACTCTATGTATCTGATGCTCCCGATAGTTGAACTCGCTATCTTATCGGGACTTCTTTCGGCGGCCGTCGCAACCGTTGGCTACTGGCGGTGTCAGTCCCAATCACGGTTGGTTCGGTACTCGTTTATCAGTACAATGTTTGCGGGTGTAGTGTGGGCAGGTGGGTTTGCGGCGTATCTTCTGGCCGATCCGGCCTACAGCTATCACGCACTGACAGTGATGTGGATCGGGGCCATTCCGTATGTGAGTCTGTGGTTCGTGTTCGTACTCGCCTACACCGGCCACGACGAACTGCTCGGTCGCTCGACGCTCGGGGTGTTGGCGATAGAACCCGCCGTAATGCTGGGAGTAGCGATAACAACGACTTCACATGGGCTGTTTGTCAGTGGACAAACAGTTGGGCTCGTCGGCAGGTTCGAAAGTGTTGTTCCGGAAGTCGGGCCGCTTTTTGTGTTCCATTTGGTGTACGCATTTTTGCTGGCAAACATCGCGTTGTTGTTGGTCGTTCGAACACTGGGAGATACAGACCCAGCCTACCATCCCCAACTGTTAGCAATCGTTGTTGTCGGTGGGGTGCCGCTTGTCGGCCCGCTCGAACAGTTGTTCGAACTGTCGTCGGCCACATTCGGATTGGCACCGCTGCTGTTTAGCGTCTCGAATATCGTGTTGCTGGTTGCCATTGGGCGCTACCGGCTGTTCGATATGCTGCCAACTGCGCGCAACCGCGTGCTTTCGACGATGGAAGATGGTGTCGTCTTAATCGACGACGAGGGCCGCATTCGAATCGCCAACACGGCTGCACGCCAGCAGCTGTCGCTGCCAGAACCAGTGATCGGCCGCGAGGCCGCGAGTGTGTTGCCCTGCGGCCGACAACTCCTACAGTTCTGTTCCAACGAGGAGCTTCCGGAAAACCTGCTATCGACACGACCCGATGGTGGGGGCGAACTCCACACGGACAGAACCACTGGACAGCTTCGGCCCCACCCTTCGGGCGTCGAGTTACTTCTCGAGTCGACACAGTTTATTGTTACCACCGAGCCGGTTCCAGTCGAAACAGCTGTTGAAGGCCAACTATTGGTGTTCCGAGATGTGACGACACAGCGCGAGCAAGAACTCGAACTGCAGGCTGTGATCGAACACACCAGCGACGTCGTGCTGATCGTCGAGCCAGATGGCGAGATCTCGTATGCGAGTCCCTCTGCAGAAACCGAGCTCAAATACACCCAACTCGAGCTTGTCGGCCGAGATGTCACAACGCTGTTTCATCCTGACGACACCGGTTCGCTCAGCACCGAACTCGAGGCGGTCACCGGTACTGACGAAGTCGTCCACTCACAGTATCGGCTTAAAACGGGCGATGGTGACTGGCGCATGGTCGAAACGACGGTTCGTGGCAGCCGTTCTACACCGACAACGGATGGAGTTATTGTTACGACACGAGACATTACCGAGCGACACCGCCACCAACAGCGCCGACGGGTGATGAACCGCGTGCTCAGACACGACCTGAGAAACGATATGAACGTCGTCGTTGGGCACGCAGAAATTCTGGTTGAGACACTTGATGAAAACCAGGTACGGCACGCCAAGACAATCGAACAGAAGGCAAGCAATCTCGTTCAGCTCGGCGAAAAAGTCCGCAAAATCGACCAGCGACTCCACGGCCGCAAGCGTGAGTTCCAACGAATTGAACTCTCCCGTGTCGTCCGCCAAGAGGTTCAATCAATCCACAAAACGTATCCCAACGCATCGATCCGAACCCGCCTCGAGGACGTCTCGATTTGGGGGGATACACTGATCCGGACTGCAGTTACCAATCTCATCGAGAACGCAGTCGAACACAACGACAGAGCAACACCGGAAGTAGACATCGTCGCAGGCTACGCTGAAACCACCGGACAGATCGAACTTACAGTGAGCGACAACGGCGCTGGTATTCCTGAGGCCGAACGGCGTGTTATTACTTCCGGCGTCGAGACACCGCTCGAACACATCAGTGGGCTGGGGCTGTGGCTTGTCAAATGGATTGTCGAGGGAATGGACGGAGAGCTCACAATCAAAAACAAAGAAACCCACGGCTCGGTTGTCACTCTTTCGTTCCCACCGATCGAACAGGCAATCGAGAGCACCGAAGACACGATGAATACCGCCTCGGGGCTCAACAGCACACTCGCCTCGAGAGAAGAATCAAACCCGATCCAGACGACAACACGTTCGACCGACTAGCTCGGCGTATCACAGGGGTGCAGTTGCTCTCGGCTGACAGTTCGGTTAGCTAAAAATACGATTCTAGTTGATGTGGCCTTCTTCGCGGAGCTGTTGGGCGTCTTGACTGTCGTAGCGCCACTCGACATCGGCTTTTTCGTCCTGCCAGTCCCACGGTTCGATGAGAACGACGTCGTCCTCATTGATCCAGGTTCGGAATCGCATTCGGCCAGGAATGCGGCCCATTCGTTCTTTGCCGTCGTTACACCGGAGTCGGACTCGGCCACCGCCGAGCATATCGGTGACGACTGCAAACATCTCATCATCGTTCGGCATGCGGAGGTTCTTCCTCCCTGAGTTTTCAGACACGGTTGCAATTAGGGCCCCGTACAGTTAAACCGTAGCATCGTGCGGTAGTCCCTCGTTGGTGACCCGCACCGGGTGGTCGTCGTGAAGTTCGTTGGCGTCGTAGCTGTTCCCACAGAGTTGTGGGACATACTTTTTGAGGGCATTTTTTGCGTAGCTACTCAAATCGTACTCGACAACCACGCCGTTGGCTGCTGACTGTGTGTCACAGCCAGCGGCGAACGCGGGGGTATGCGCTCGTATCTCTATCACGGAGTCGAATCGTTTTTTTAAGCCGGCGGCCACCGACTGGTATGTTCAAAACGGGCCATCTCGGCGTCTCACTGATCGTCTTCGGGCCGGTTGGTTACGCCCTCGTCGCTCGAGGCGCACCAGAACTGGCTGCAATCACTGGCTTCGTGATGGTCTGGTTTACGATGCTGCCTGATATCGACCACCGACTCCCGATACTCGAACACCGCGGACCAACGCACTCGCTGGCGTTTGCCGCAGTAGTCGGCGGTGTTGGGTGGGGAGTCGGGATGGCTCTCGAGACGGTAACCGGGCCAGCAGCCGGAATGTCGCTGTCGACCGTTGGGTTCGGAATCGGTGTGCTGACTGTGGTTGGGCATCTGATCGGTGATACCCTCACGCCGGCTGGCGTGCCGTATCTGTGGCCGCTGTCAACGCGGACGTTTTCGCTGTCGCTGGTAGGTGCCGGAAACCCGGTCGCCAACAGTGGACTGTTCGGCCTCGGATTGCTCACAACCGCCGGTTGGGTTTCGGTTGCTCTCGGCGTCGTCTAACGTCAGGATTCAAGCGTGTGGCTACCGGATCGGTTGGTATGGATCTCAGCCGGTGTGCGTTCTGCGAGCGGCCAACCGACCCAATCGAGTGTGACCGCTGTGGGACAGTCGTCTGTCGAATGTGCGTTGATGCCGAACTCGGCTTTTGTGTACAGTGTGCCGAACGAGCCAAACCAACCGACCGCCGAGGAGACACATTTTTGTTGTAAAACAGGGGGCTTTTGGGCTTCGCACAGCTAGTACAGCTATGTTCCTTTCGCGTAGTCTAGGTTCCCTACGATCTCGATGCTGTTCGCGCTCTGTGGGTGATCACCGATGACCGACCCTACTGAACCACCGAGCGACGACTCTGCTGAGGAGTCCAAGACACCGGGAAAGAAAGACACAGAGGGGATCGATCCCTCCGGGTCTGCAGACGGCGATTCATCCACTCGAGCCGACCGGACAGCCGACAGCCCCAGCGAGCCGTCCGAAAGTGAGGATAACTCCCTCGGTAAAAAAGTTCTGACAGTCGGCATCGCCACTGGGCTTGGTTTCGGTGCACTTGTCGTCTCTCTCGGTATTCTGTTACCGCTGTTGTTTCTCAGCCAGTGGCTGGGACTTGCGGTTCCGGAGGCACCACTCGCGTTGATCAGCCTCGAGCTGTTTGTCGGCCAGGTGATCGGAATGGGCGGGCTGTCGGCGCTCTATCTGTGGAAAACAGGCCGCGGCCTCGAGTACGTCCCGATCCGTCGGCCCACACTCATCGAGACAGCCATTATCATCGTCGCACCGTTTGGCATTATTTTCGTGACAGCAATGATCTCACAGTTGAGCCTGCTGTTGGGTGTCGAACCCTCCGAGCACGCTCTCGGTGGGCTGGGCGAGGTTGATCCAACACTGTATCTGTATTTGATCCCGCTGATGTTTCTCATCGTCGGGCCGTTCGAGGAGTTGCTGTACCGTGGTGTTGTCCAGCGTCGACTGGGCGAGTCCTTTGGCCCTGTGACAGCTATCATGCTTGCGAGTGTGATTTTCGCGCTGATCCACATTCCGGCCCACGGCTTCAGCGGTGCCGGTGTAGCCTCAGTCGCCGCATCGATGGTTGCGCTGTTCTGTGGGTCGCTTATTTTCGGTGGAATCTACGAGTACACTGAGAATTTGACAGTGGTCGCGCTTATCCACGGGCTGTATAACTCCATTCTGCTTGTGTTGCTGTATGTGGTCACCGTCTACGGCCCCGAACTCGAGGAGTTCGCCGAACAGCCTGACCAGGCACTTGTGTTACTCGGGATGTGATCTCGTCTGAATTAGCCGAGACGTTCGTGTGAGTTGCGTCCGAAGCGGCAGCCGACCAACCGTAGCGTTTTATTTTTCGCCCACCACCAACATATGTGGACGCACACCAGCCGGACCCAGAGAACCCCTTCGGCATGGACGAGCAGTGTACCAACTGTGGACTCTGTGAGAACCGCACGAACGTCGTACATGGCTACGGCGATGTCGGCGGCGAGTTCCTGTTTATTGCCGAACGGCCACACGAGGGAGCCGACGAAAGCGGCATCCCGTTTACTGGTGACGACCCAGGCGGTCGGCTCCAGTGGATGTTGGGCGAACTCGGGTTCGCTCGCACCGAACCCGATGCTGAACGCCCCGAGATACAGAATGCCTTTTGTACGTATCTGACGCGCTGTCGAGATCCAGATCGGTCGGCGACCCAGCAGGAAATCGATACCTGCGAGCCGTATCTCAACGCCGAAATCAGGATGATCAACCCACAGATTATCGTTCCCATCGGCCAACGCGTCCTCGAGTCGCTGGCCATTGAGTACACCACACGCAAACCCGAGAGCTTCGATATCGAAACCGAACACGCAACAACGATCCGGGGCCGTGGCTTCGAGCTCATCCCGATGATGGAACTCGAGACCCAAACAGATGCCGACAGCGAGGCGTTCGTCGAACACGTCATGGAAAACGTCTTTTCGCGAGACTACCGGCAGACGAAAGGACGACAGAGCCGATAGCACCTCGAGGCGGTTCGAAGCGGCTATCTACGGGTCGTTCGGTTCGGAGTTCTACCAGTGGTTTGATTCGACTCGAGAGCCGCATCTTGGCGGGCTGTATCATCGCGTTCAAGACGCCGCCGCCCAATGGATTACTATGACTGTCATCGCTGTTCTCGCACGACCGCCGCGTGCAGGGTTAGTGCTACCTGAACTCATCGAGACAACGCCATTGGGCGAACAGGCCGTCGCCGAGTTGTATGAGGCACTGCTCAGAGATACGCTGCTGGCAATCGATCGGTCTGGCGGCGAGTTACTGGTCAACTATCTGCCCGATGAGGAACTGCCCGCAGCCCACCGGAGTGATATCGAACCGGCAGCCGAACTCCGGGCGATTGCAGCCGACACCCTCGAGGACGTCTCGGCGGTGCGGTTCGAACCGCAGGTCGGCTCGAGCCGCTCGGCGCGCGCAGGCAACACAATCACTCATCTGCTCGAGACCGAAGGGGTCTCGTCTGCGGCAGTCGTCTTCGGAACGGCTCCGCTGATGAGTCGAACCATCATAGACAGTGCAGCAATGAAACTCCGGACGAACGAGGTCGTCGTCGGCCCCGCAATTAGGGGTGGCAGCTACTATGCGGGCTTTAGCGAGCCGATTGATTTCGCCGAGAGCTTCGCGGGCATTGACCTCGAGCGGCTCACCGCGCGGGCAGCCGACGCTGGCCTCGAGACGGAGTTCCTCCAGTTGAGCCCACGAATCCAGACCAACGAGGATCTACTGTCGTTCGTCACTCTGCTGCGGGCCCGTGTCACGGCCGAACGAATCGTCCCCGAATACACCGCCGAGTTCATCTATGAGCGCGGAATTGATGTGGTCGAAAGCGAGGCGGGGCCGGAACTCGTTGTTGACTCGAGCGCGTAGACCAGAACCGTTTTGACGATAGATCACACAGATTCGTCTGCTGGTGGGATGGCAGAGTGGACTATTGCGCCTGCCTTGAAAGCAGGTGGCCTATGGCCTCCAGGGTTCGAATCCCTGTCCCACCGCATTTTCAGCCGAACAACACCGGCGAGCAACAGCTCCGAGCGGCCACAAAGAGCGATTTAAAACCGCACTACTGCGTCGACGATCCCCACCGTCTGGCCGATACCGACCAGTGCGATTCCAGCGATTCCGAAGCCGAGACCAGCCAACGAGAGGAGATACACCACCGCCCCAATCCCACTCAGAACCGCACTCCCGAGATAGATACCCGCCGCAGAATCGAGAAGTCGAGCGGTATACGCCAACCCGACGGCCGGAAGCAGCATCCAGCCGACCAGACTTATCAGAAGCAGGCCACCAGCGCCACTCGAGAAAACGAATCCCGCGATTCCAGCGAGTGTAGCCCCGAGGCCAACGACCATCACCACTCGCCAGCCAGCCAGCGCGCCGCTCGACAACTCGGTCCAGCCGGTCGCAAGAAAGAACGTAATAAAGGCGGCCATTACCAGATGTGCGATGAAAATCGACTGCTCGCTGACGACGCCGACTTCTGCGCCTGCGACAAAAAGCCACGCCAACGGCACTAACAGTCCGGGGCCAGTCTCTCGGAGTGTCTCTGACATGGGTGTCTCTTGAGGGCCAGTTCATAAGAAATTGTATCGATGGCGGTGTCTCTTTGTTCGTCCGACACCAAGGGAGTGACAATGACGGCCCGACCGGAAACTCTCGCAGGCGTCGCTGAGACAGACCTATCCGGGACAACGGCGCTCGTTACCGGCTCGACAAGCGGCATCGGCCGGGAGACCGCACTCGCACTCGGTCGGCTCGGTGCCGACGTGATGGTTCACGGCCGCGATGAAGCCGCTGGCATGGCAGTTGTCGACGAACTCGCTGCGCTGGGTACCGACCCAACCTTTCAGCAGGCCGATTTCGCCGACCGCGAGGCGGTCGAAAACCTCGCGGCGGCACTCCGAGCGTGGACTGATAGCCTCGAGATACTACACCACAACGCTGGCGGGCTGTTTCGAAGCGGACGCCTGACAGAGATCGGTGTCGAATACACCTTCCAGGTCAATCATCTGTCGGCGTATCTGCTGACGAGCGAACTGTTGTCCAGTCTCGCCGACGACGCGCGAGTTGTGACGACGTCATCGGGTGCCCACCGAGGTGTGACGATCGACTATGAGGCGATAGGCTCGCTCGAGTCGTATTCGGGATTTCGGGCTTATCAGCGTTCGAAGCTCGCTAACGTGCTGTTTAGTGCCGAGTTAGCACACCGACTCGAGCAGACGGGACAATCGATCACGGCGAATGCCTTTCATCCAGGGGCGATTCCTGCGAGTGGCTTTGGGCGGTTCCTGCCTGGGCCGTTGCCGCGGCTGCTTTCGGGGTTACAGCGGCTTCCAATGACGACGTCTGTTGCCGAGGGAGCCGCAACCGCGGTGTATCTTGCGTGCTCTCGACAGGTCGAAGACGTTTCAGGCCGGTATTTCGTCGACCGTGCGATCAAAACGCCGTCCCGTAGCAGCCGCGACCGCAACGCCCAGCGTCGGCTCTGGAAACGGAGTGCAGTGTTGTTAGATATTGACGAGCCACTGGCAGAGGCCGGCTGAGACGGACGGTTTGAGCTCATCGTCTCTAACAGATAACCTGATAGCCTCGGAAGAACACGAATCGCTATGAGTTGGGCAATTGGGCTGATTGCACTGCTGACAGGGTTGATCGCAGGAAGCGTCTTTGCGTTTTTTGGAGTGCCGATACCGGCACCACCCGAAATGGCGGGCGTATTGGGCATTGTTGGTATCTTTCTTGGGTATCGACTCATTGAGTACACAGGCGTTGGAATCGACCTACTGGAGCTACTCGGAATCTAGGACGTTGCGGTGTGGTGTCACAGGCCGGGAGAGTTTATGTAGTCGGCCACCATAGGAGGCTTCCAACGCGATGGAAGAGAGTATCTCCGGGTTCAAAGTACGCGGTGAGTGGGGCGATGTCGTCGAACACGGCGAGCGTATTACACAGGCACTCCGGGAGACAGACAGCGCCGAGCAGTTTGCCGATGCCTTCAGCGAATGGAACGAGTGGCGACCGAAAGCCCACGAACGGCTCAGCGAAGACGTCAACAAAAAGACCGCCGACCAAGCCAGCATCAACGAAGGGGCCGGCGAAAAGGCCGGCAAAGCCGCAACTGACGACGTCCGAACTGCCGGCGAAAAGCTCTCCGAATCGTACGACAGAATCGAAAACGGCGATGACGAGGGAGCGGTCGAACGGTGGCACGATTCGATCGAGTACGTCACCCGAGCGGCCGATTCGGTCGGACGAAAAGCACTCCGGACGGTCGAAAACACCGTCTATCAGAAAGTAATGACACAGCTAGCTCCCTACTATTTCGATAACGAACTGGTGAGTGCAAACATTCAGAAAACAACCCACTCGAACGGCGAACCCGAGTTTATTTTCGAAGTTAACATCAACGACGATGCGCTCAAAAACCGTGTTTCGACGCAACTCGGCGAGTATGAAGACACCATCGACCGCTGGCATGTTACCACCGAAAAGGATACCGCCAGCGTCGAGGCTGCCGAAGGCGTCGAACCGCCGGCGTCCGAAGGCGACGAGACGCGTTCGACCCGAAACTGACCGAGAGACAAACCCCAGATACTGTCAGGCAAGGCATATTTAATCCTGTCGACAACCGACCCGTTTTTCAGGTCGCCGCCTCAGCATATAGTAATGAGTCTTGAGCTTTCTGCGCCCGCTCAGTCGGCCCCGGCGTGTGCCGACGACGGCGTCTGGCTGGAGTGTATCGAGTGCGGCGAGCAGTTCGCACCGTTTGAGGACATTCGCTACACCTGTGATGAGTGCGATGGTCTCCTCGAGGTTCGGTACGACGACCCACCAACGTTCGATGAGTTCGAGGGCCGCGGTGTGTGGCGATACAATGCAGGCCTGCCGTTCGAAGTCGGCGTTACCCTTCCGGAGGGCAATACACCGCTTCATGAGATGCCGCGACTTCGAGAGGATATCGGCCTCAAGCGACTCCGAGTCAAACACGAGGGGATGAACCCGACTGGCTCGTTTAAAGATCGCGGGATGACCGTCGGCGTCCGAGTGGCCAAAGAGTTGGGCGTCGGGCGACTCGCCTGTGCTTCGACGGGCAACACCTCGGCTGCGCTTGCGGCCTATGGAGCCCGCGGCGGCATGGAGACGCTCGTTTTGCTTCCTTCGGGCAAAGTCGCCGCCGGCAAAATCGCCCAGGCCAGCCTTCATAACGCCCGCATTCTCGAGGTCGACGGCAACTTCGATAGCTGTCTGGATATTGTCCAGGATCTCGCTGCGAAAGGCGAAGTCTACCTGCTGAACTCGCTGAACCCGTTCCGCCTCGAGGGCCAGAAAACGATCGGTTTCGAGATTCTCGAAGAACACTACGAAGACTACGGCGAGTATCCCGACCGGATCATCCTGCCGGTGGGCAATGCGGGCAACACGTCTGCGCTCTACAAGGCGTTCCGCGAGTTGGTCCAAAGTGGTGCGCTCGACGAAAGCGAGGTGCCGAAACTCACCGGCGTTCAGGCCGAAGGGGCTGCGCCGATGGTCGAAGCCGTCCGCAACGGAAACGACGAGGTTCGCCGCTGGGACGAAGTCGAGACGATCGCCACCGCGATTCGGATCGGTAACCCGGTCAACGCACCGAAAGCCCTGCCCGGCATCCGCAATACGGGTGGCACCGCGATCTCGGTGAGCGACGAAGAGATCACTGCCGCCCAGCGCGATCTCGCCGCCGAGGGGGTGGGTGTCGAACCTGCCTCGGCAGCCTCGGTTGCCGGACTCCGCAAGCTTCGAGAAACGGGCGAAGTCGGTGCGGATGAATCGGTCGTCTGTCTGACGACCGGCCACCTGCTGAAAGACCCTGATGCAGCGTTTGCCGCAGGCGGCGACCCCGAGCCGGTGCCAAACGACACCGAGGCCGTCTTGGAGCATATCAACGCCGGCTCTTCACCGTTTGGACGCCTCTCACAACAGGTCTCGAAGGCCGCCGACTCACCGCTGTTGCCGGCGTTGGTGGGCGGCGGTCTCGCTGTTGGGTACCTCGGCTACCGGAAGCTTCGGTCGAAACTCGAGTAGGTTCATGCGGTAACTACCAGGGTATGAAACCGAAATATCGGCGTCTTGCGGCGGTCTGACGCGCTTTTTTGCGTCTGTAGACCATCCACTGAGTATGTGGTCATCGACGCTGCCGACCGGAACAATCCAGACCGAACACCGAGCCAGCCGGACGTTTCCACGGCCGACCCGAACACGGAGTCACAACCACCCACGACGCACTGAGACAGCCGAGAGGCCTGCCGGTCGCTCGCGGGTAGCAACCCACACAGAATACATGCGTCTGAAAGACGAAAACCGACAGCTCAAATCCCAACTCGAGACACTCCGTTCGCAAGCACAACGCCATCAGGCAGACAAACAGGCAATCATCGACCGCTATGAGCGAGTACTCGCAGAACTCCAGCAGGCGGCCGCAACCGCACCCAAAAACAAGACGACCACACAACGGACTGCCAGTTTTGCTGGCCGAACACAAACAGGCGGGCTCATCCAGCAGCTACAACAGTGGCTGTAGGTGTCTCGGCCAACGAGGCGACTACTCCGAAGCCGAAAGTTCGTCCCTGTCGACGGTGAGCCGGACGTCGAGTGCCACCACGTCCTCAGGAGCCACGACAAGTGGGTTGACGTCAAGTTCGGTGATCGAGGGGAACTCCGAGACCAGCTGTGAGAGCCGCTGGATCGTCTCGATGACCGCCTCGAGGTCGGCCGGCCGGCGGCCTCTGGCACCGCGAAGCATCGGCGCGGCCTGAATTTCTTCCGTCATCGATTTGGCCTCCCGACGGGTGAGCGGAGCGGTTCGGAAGGCGATGTCCTCGAAGATTTCGACGAAGATCCCACCGAAGCCGAACAGCAACAGGTGGCCGAACTGCGGGTCGCGTGTTGCCCCGACGATTGTTTCGGTGCTTTCGTCGGGAGCAACAAGGGCTTCGATTCGGACACCGAGGATGTCAGCCGCCGAGTCGTAGCTCGCTGCGTTATCGAGTAGCGTCTCGTAGGTCTCGGCAACCTCTTGGAGTCGAACACCGACTTCGACGCCGCCAATGTCGGATTTGTGGACGATATCCGGACTGACGATCTTCATTGCAACCGGCCCGCCAATGCGTTCGGCGACCGTTTCGGCTGCCGCGGGGCTCTCGACGATCTCGCCGTCAGGGGTTGGAATCCCGTAGGCCTCGAGGAGTTCGATTGCCTCGACGCCGAGGTGTGAAACCTCACGCTCGAGCGTCTGGTTGAGGATCTCACGGGCGCGTTCTCGGTCGACGTCGAATTCGGCCGGCTCCTCGTAGACTCGGTCGGCGATTGTGCTGTAATCAGCGAGTGCCTCGAGGCTTGCGACCGCTCTCGAGGGATCAAAGTGGGTCGGAATCCCGTACGATGCCAGCCGCTCGGCGGCCTGGTCGGCCGGCTCGCCGCCCATCAAACAGGCGACGACAGGTTTGTCGGCGGCAGCCTGAAGCTCACCAATGAGTTCAGCCAACTCGGCGAACTCATAGACTGCGGTTGGAACAGACAGTACGACCACCGCACCGACTGAGTCGTCGGCCAACACCGTCTGTATCGAGTTGCGAAACCGCTCGAGATCCGCATCGCCGATAATATCCAGTGGGTTGGCGATATCAGCAGCCTCAGGAAGCTGTGCGTCGAGTCTCTCGTGGGTTTCGGCACTGAATGCGGCGAGTTCGAGCCTCGAGTCGTCGATAGCGTCAGTCGTCAACACCCCTGGGCCGCCGCCGTTGGTGACGATTCCAACCGTATTTGTCTCGGGGAGCCGCTGGCCGGCAAGCATCTGGCCGTAATCGAAGACGTCCTGGATCGTCATCGCCCGAAGCACCCCAGCCTGCTCGAAGCCAGCCTCGTAGGCATCGTCGCTGCCGGCCATCGAGCCGGTGTGTGATTTTGCGGCCGCGGCTCCGGGCTCGGTTCGGCCGGATTTGAGGACGACAATCGGCGTGTGGTCTGTCACCTCGCGGGCAGCCTCGATGAACTGCTGGCCGTTGTCGATGTCCTCGATGTAGATGACAATGACGTCAGTCTCGGAGTCGTCGTCCCACCTGGCGATGAAATCCGTCTCATCAAGGACGGCCTCGTTGCCCAGCGAGACGATATTGTTGAACCCGATGTCGTGTTGGATCGCCCAGCCGACGACTGCTGCAATAAACGCCCCCGACTGGCTCATCAGCGACAGCGAGCCCTCCGGCGGATACCCCTGCAAAAACGTGGCATCCAGCCCTGTTGTGGTACTCATGATCCCGATGGAGTTCGGCCCAACCAGATCTAGGTCGTACTCTTCGGCGACTGCAATCAGTTCGGCTTCGCGCTGTTGGCCCTCCGGGCCGGTCTCGCTAAAGCCCGCAGAGATGACGACGACGTTCCGAATCCCTTGGTCGCCGACCGTACTGAGCGTCTCAACGACCGCTGGAGCCGGAAGGACGACGATTGCGAGATCAATGCTCGCAGCCTCAGGGACTGAGCCAATGGAGTCATAACACGTCATCCCCAGGACTTCCTGACGGTTAGGGTTCACCGCGAGCACCTCGCCGTCGAACGTCGAGAGGTTCTCCAGGAGAGCTCGGCCAACCGAATCTTCTCTGTCGGTCGCCCCGATGACAGCAATTCGGTTCGGATCGAGAAGGCCACTGCTGGTGTCGCTGGCGTCCATGGCAGACTACTCGAGACACCAGTGGGAAAACACAGTTGGCCGTTCGACTGAAAGAAGCCAGGTGCTGTGAGGACAGCACCCCACCGCTGCGGTCGTCGACCGACGAAGATTAGTAGCGGTCGAAAAACCGATCTTGTAGCCTGACGAACGCAGCCATCAGGATCGAAAACGCCGCGACAACGACGGCGATCTGCAGCCAGTGGTTGAGTGCAAGTGGCGTGACGCCGAATAAAATACCCAGCGGCGTATACAGAACCAGCAACTGGAGGGTGAGCGTGATCGCGATTGCGCCTACCAGCCATCGGTTGTTTCCAAACAGACCGAGACCGTAGCGCGTTCTGATCGCCCCGATACGGGCAATTGCCATGAACACGAACGCGGTGAACACCATCGTCTGAGCGAGTACGAGATCACCGAGGACCTGATTGTAGTAGTAAAAAAGCGGCAACAGCGTGGCCGTGATCAGGATGGCGATCCCACCGATCGAGGAGATGATCCGCTCGGTGATGACGCCCTCGGCCGGCGGCCGCGGCGGCCGCTCCATGACATTGTCGGCTTCGGGGTCGACGCCAAGGGTCAACGCAGGGATGCCGTCGGTGACGACGTTGATCCACAAAAACATGATCGGCGTCATCACCAGCCCCGCACCGGACATAATCCCGGTGAACAACAGCAGGACGTGTGCGCCGTTGGCCGACAGAAAGTAGTTGACGAACTTCCGGACGTTATCGAAGATTCGCCGGCCCTGTCTGACCGCATCCCGGATCGTCGCGAAGTTGTCGTCGAGCAGTACGATATCGGAGGCCTGCTCGGTGACGTCCGTCCCGCGAATCCCCATTGCAACGCCGACGTCGGCGTTTTTGACCGCCGGCGCGTCGTTAACGCCGTCGCCGGTCATCGCGACTGTATGGCCCTTCGATTGGAGCATCGTGAGAATCCGCGTTTTGTGTTCCGGCGACGTCCGGGCGAAGATGTCGACGTCTTCGACCACCTCGGTTAGTTCCTCGTCGCTCATCGCTTCGAGTTCCGGCCCCCTGATTACTCGCACCGAGGCGAGGCCGAGTTCCGCACCGATCGCTCGTGCGGTGGTCGCATTGTCGCCGGTGATCATGACCACATCGATGCCAGCATCGAGACAGCCCCGGAGCGCCCCGGCCACTTCGGGTCGAGGCGGATCGAGCATTCCCTGCAATCCGAGATAGACGAGGTCTTGCTCGTTGTCTTCGGAGAGTTCGGCGGGAGCCGCCGGACGGAACGCAAAGGCCATCACCCGCAGGGCGTCCTCGGCGAACGACTCGTTGCGGGCGTTGATCTCCGCTCGTCGCTCGTCGGTCAACTCAAGGAGTTCGCCGTCGACGTACTCGCGGCTACACCGCTCGAGGACGACCTCCGGTGCGCCCTTCGTGTAGGCAATGCGGTCGCCGTCGGGCGTCTCGTGGAGCGTCGTCATCCGTTTTCGGTCGGAACTGAACTCGAGTTCGTCGATCCGTGGGAACCGATCTCTGAGCTCGTCGTGGTCGAATCCAGCCTTCCGGGCAGCGACGAACAGCGAGATTTCGGTTGGATCGCCGAGATACACCAGTTCGTCGCCAGCGTCCTCGGCGGCGGAATCGTTTTGCTCGTCGTTGGGATTGTCCTTGCGGTCGCCAACGTCTTCGTTCTTGCTGGCTTCCCGGCGATCTTCACGTCTGCCCAGTTCGACGTCGTTGCAGAGCATACTACACCGGAGTAGTTCGGCGACCTGGTCGGGATTGGCTGTCTCGCCGTCTTGGCGGAACTCGCCGTCGGTGTCGTAGCCAGTGCCAGTCACCTGATAGGTCTCGCGGTTGGCCGCGAGCCTGGTGACGGTCATCTCCGCTTCGGTCAACGTCCCAGTCTTGTCGGTACAGATCACATCGACCGACCCGAGCGCCTCGACAATCGGCAGCCGGCGCACGAGTGCGTTCTGATCAGCCATCCGTCGGGCACCGAGTGCCAGCGAGAGCGTCACGACGGCCGGAAGCCCCTCGGGAACCGCAGAGACCGCAACAGCGACAGCCGTCATGAACACCTGCACTGGGGCCGTATCGCCGAGTACCAACTCCGTGATTCCGATCACCGTCACGACGCCGATGACGGCCACAGCGATTACTTTGCCGAGTCGGTCGAGTTCCGTCTGGAACGGTGTGTCGCGGTCTTCGGCCTCCTCGAGGGCCGTCGCGATCTGTCCGATTTCGGTCTCGGGACCCGTCTCGATGACCACTGCCGTCGCCGAGCCACGTTCGACGACAGTGTCTTTGTGCAGTACGTTCGTCCGGTCGGCAATCGCCGCCTCCTTCGGGACTGTCTCGGCCGTCTTGGCGACGCTGAGGCTCTCGCCGGTGAGCGCCGATTCGTCGACCCTGAGGTTCGATGCCGAAATCACTCGCGCGTCGGCCGGGACGGCATCGCCAGAGGCGACGAAAACAACGTCGCCGGGAACAACCCGCGTGGCGTCAATCTCGGTTTTTTCGCCGTCCCGTCGAACCATCGCGTACGTCGTCGAGAGTTCTTCGAGCGCCTGGATGCTCTGTTCTGCACGGTAATCCTGGGCGAACCCAAACAGTGTGATGAAAACCACGATGCCGGCGATAACCGCAGCATCGAGCGTCTCGCCGATTGCGCCCATGACGGCTGCCGCGAGAATAAGCACCCAGATCAGCACCGACGTATACTGTTCGAGAAAGATCCGAAACAGAGAGGCCCCCGCTTCGGTTTCGACCTCGTTGGGCCCATAACGGTCGAGTCGCTCGCGTGCTGCGGCGGAATCAAGCCCCTCTTCGGAGGTCTCGAGTGCAGCATAGACATCCTCGAGTGGCCTCGAGTGCCACTCGCTTTCGGACGTGGGCTCGGGTCGTTCGTAGTACGTTGACTGTGACACCGGTGTAGGGTTACTGCCGGGGGTTTAGTGGTAGATCTCGATACGCCGAGATGGGAAGGCCGATACGCCAAGTGCTACGGCGCTTCCGTTCTTAGTTTCTCTCCGCTCTGAAACTGACATCGCAGCTGAGTGGTCACGAGTCGTGATGTATCATGAGTTGTGTTGATACAAACGAATTTGCTCGGCCTCATGGTAGTGGGCCATCGCTATGCTCGAACACACAGTCGCAATTGTTACCGGCGGCGCGGTCGGTATCGGAAAGGAAATTACCACCCGGTTTCTCGCCGACGGGGCCACCGTCGTTATCGCAGATATTAACGAAGAAGGTGGGGCGGCGACGGCCGACGAGTTGGGCTGTCAGTTCGAACACTGCGATGTCAGAGACTACGAGCAGATCGAGACCCTCGTCGAGAGCGTCGTCGACGAACACGGCAGCCTCGATGTTATGGTGAACAACGCCGGTGTTGCGAGCGAAACCTCAATCGAGCGCATGAGCCTCGAGGAGTGGGACAACGTCATTTCGACTAACCTCAGCGGCGTCATGAACGGCACGAAAGCCGCGTTACCGCACCTCAAAGAGACCAACGGCTGTATCATCAACCTCGGTTCGATCTATGGGTTAGTCGGTGGCCAGGGTGCGGCCTCCTACTCAGCGGCGAAGGGTGGAGTCATCAACTTCACCCAGCAGGTTGCGATCGATTATGCCGACCAGGGCGTCCGGGTAAACAGTATCTGTCCTGGCTTTGTCGAAACGCCGATGACCGAAAAGTTACTCGAGGACGACCGATTTTACAGCTTTATCGAACAGAAAACACCGATGGACAGACACGGCTATCCCGAAGAAATTGCGCCGCTTGCAGCCTTTCTCGCATCTGACGACGCGTCGTATATTACCGGTGCGAACATTCCCGTCGACGGTGGGTGGACTGCGTTCTGAGAAAAGATCTCGAGCGCTGTTGGGTCTACAGACTGTCAACGCCGGCCGTATGCCCGAAGACGAACTCACGCAGGAGTTTACCCGCCAGTGCGGCCGCCTGGCCGTCATCTCGGTCGTTGACTTCGACAATGTCGAATCCCTCACAGTATGGTGCGACATGCCGAACCACCTCTCGCAGTTGGTTCCCAGAGAGTCCAAACGGCTCCATTGTTCCCGTTCCGGGTGCATAACTGGGGTCGGCGGCGTCAATGTCGAGGCTCAAATACACTGATTTTTCAGCAAACGAGGGTGGGTCTGCCAGCCATTCATCAACTGACTGGGGCGCAATGACCGTTATGTCATCCTGTTGGGCGCGTGCCCACTCGTCGGCCGAGCCAGTGCGCGCACCGAGGATAATCGCCTTGTCTACGGTCTGGAGTACGCGATGGGTCACACAGGCGTGACTCCAGTCGTTGCCGTCGTAGGCTTTTCGGAGGTCGAGATGCGCATCAAGACAGACAAACACATCGGGTTCTACGGCCTCGACTGCCGGAACGGTCACGGTGTGTTCGCCGCCCAAAACAAGCGGAACAGCCTCGTCCCAAACGATATCACGAAGTTGGCCGCCGAGATACTCACAGTACTCGGCGACGGCGTCCCACGCCCGGACGTTGCCGGCATCGTGGACACCGAGGTCGGTAAACTGCTGGCCCGTCCGGTGGTCGTAGTTGTCGTAGCTCTCAGCAAAACGGCGAATTCGGTCGGGACCAAAGCGGGCCCCGGGCTGAAACGTCGTCGTCGCGTCCAGGGGCGCGCCGACGACCACGTACGAAGCAGCCTCGCGGTCAGCGGTCGCCCCAGGAAACATTACACAACCTTGCGCTGGCCCTCGTACTCGAGGTATTCGATATCCATGTCGCTTTCAAACTCTTCGCCTTCGGGAATACGCATGGTGAACGTCTGGTAGGTATCCAGATCCATCACCTGGGCGTCGTCGCCGGTCACAGAGACGACCTGGCCCTGTTTTCGTTCGATAATCGGCACCCACACTTTGGCGTCGACGGGCTGGCTGAGGCTGCGCTTTTTGTCATCGAAGACGCCTTTGCCCTCAACACGGGCTTTCGCGCTGCCGTGTTTGCCGGGCTTGGCCGTACTGTAGTGGTTGATTTTGCACGGCGAGTCGTCCATCATAACGTAGCTTCCTTCCTGGAGTTCGCGAACCTGCTTTTGTTCTCGCGGCATGTTCGGTTCTTTTTGAGGAGCCAGTATAAACCGTTTGGAACGCGCCGAGCACGGAAGCCAAAAGCACCCGAATCGTCGACCGAACTGACAGTAGCCAGTTACTACCGGGTAGTAGTCACCGACTACAGTGACTCGAGTACCGACAGTGTTCCGTCGAAATACGCCTCCTCAAGAACCGTCTCGGCTGTCGCGCGAGCGCGGTCGTCGGCGTTAGCAACCGCATACGAATCGCCAGCGGTCTCGAACAGCGAGACATCATTTTCGCTATCACCGATTGCGACGAACTCCGCAGGATCGAGACCCAACAGTTCGGCGGCCGCAACAAGCCCCTCGCCCTTCTCGACGCCCGGTGTTTTCAAATGGTAGGCATACCCCGTATCGACGACTTCGAGCTCGAAGTCGGCAGCCACCGCACGCAATAACGCCTCGTCGGCATCCATCGAAGCGGCGATCTCGCTTTCACGCCACCGATTTGTGGTATCGGCACCGCCCCACCCTAACTCGCCGCCGCGCTGTGTGAACTCCTGAATTGCGGTCTCGGCGGCCGTGCGGTCGCCCTGAAACGACAGTTGGTCGTCGACACAGACGACGCCGCCGTTTTCGGCGATCACACGCTCAGGGATGCCCAAGAAATGACAGAGCGCAATCGGGTATGGAAAAGATTTGCCCGTCGCAATCACGATGGGCGCAGGCCACTCGGGAAGCCGTTCGAAGACCCGTGGGTCAATCCGGTGGGCCGCAGTTGTCAGTGTACCGTCGATATCCAATGCAAGCGGAGGAGTCATACAGCCAGTAAGTAGCCCAGATAGTAAACGCTGGTACCTGCGGTTGTGGCAGCCCAGTAGAACATAGCTTTTTCATTATTGATGGTGTAGTATTGTGTAGCTATGAAGAAACTCATCAACAGTCCAGAGACAGTCGTCGACGAAATGCTCGATGGAATGGTTGCAGCCTACCCCGAGTCAGTACGTCGGCTCGAGGAGACAACGGTGATGCTGCGGGCAGACGCACCAGTAGGCGGTAAAGTCGGCGTTGTCTCGGGTGGCGGCAGCGGCCACGAACCCACACACGCGGGGTTCCTTGGCGAGGGGATGCTTGATGGAGCCGCCGCCGGTGAGGTCTTTACCTCGCCGACAGCCGACCAGCTCAACGAGATGATCAAGGCCTGCGATTCCGGCGAAGGCGTGCTCTGTGTGGTCAAAAACTACGAGGGAGATGTGATGAACTTCGAGACAGCCGGCGAGATGGCCGCCATGGAAGATATCGAAGTTCGGCAGGTCGTCGTCAACGATGACGTGGCCGTCGAGGATTCGCTGTATACGAGCGGACGGCGGGGTGTCGCCGGCACTATCTTCGTGCATAAAGTCGCCGGAGCGAAAGCCGCCGAGGGCGCAGACATCAGCGAAGTCGAACGCGTCGCCAACAAGATGATCGACAACGTCTCGACAATGGGTGTTGCACTTACCTCGTGTGTGACGCCTGATAAAGGCGAGCCAACGTTCGATCTTCCAGACGACGAGATCGAACTCGGCATAGGGATCCACGGCGAACCGGGCACCGAGCGCGTCGACCACATGGCTGCCGACGAAATCACCGAACACCTCACTGAAAAAGTCCTCGAGGATCTGGACCTCGAGGCGGGCCAAGAGGTACTCACACTGGTCAATGGGATGGGCGGTACCCCACAGTCGGAGCTATTTATTGTCAACAAACGGCTCCAAGAGATCCTCACCGACCACAGCCTCGAGACCTGGGATGTTTGGGTCGGCGACTACATGACGTCGCTGGATATGATGGGTTGTTCGGTGACGGTGGCTGCGGTCGACGACGAACTCAAAGAACTGCTCACCGCATCGGCGGACACCCCCGCGCTCACCGTCTGAGCACTCCACAGTTACCCACTTTTTTAGCATCACGGCGTCGAGTGGCAACTAACCCGGTAGTATCATGGTTTTTCGGCATAAACATTTTCAGGGTTGGGCGACTCCCTCCAGTATGGTAGACGAAACGACACAGCGGGCAGCGATTGTGGCGGCCACCAGGGCAGTGGCCGACCGCATGGAGGCCGAAAAAAGCCATCTCACCGACCTGGATTCGGCGATCGGCGATGCCGACCACGGCTCGAATCTCGCACGCGGCTTTCGAGCAGCCGCCGACGCGGTCGAAGACGACGAATCAACACCCGAGGAGTTGGTCAAGAAGATTGGTGTCACCCTGATCTCGAAGGTCGGCGGGGCGGCAGGGCCGCTGTACGGAGGGTCGATTATGAGTGCAAGCCAGACGCTTGAGAATGGCCTGACAACTGATACATCAGTCGACTTCGCGGAAGCCTACCTAGAGAAGGTACAGGACAGAGGCGGTGCGCAACTCGGTGCGAAAACAATGGTCGACGCGCTCACGCCAGCGGTCCACACCTACAAGAAATCCATCGAGGTCGACGATCTCCCACCGCTGACAGCGTTCGCCAAGGCGACTGCGGCGGCCGAACACGGCGTTGAGTACACCGTCCCGCTGCGGGCACAGAAGGGTCGGGCCTCCTTTTTGGGCTGGCGGTCGGTTGGCCACCAGGATCCGGGAGCCACCTCGACGTGGTTCATCATGCAGGAACTACTCGAGGTCGCCGATGAGTATCTCGAGGATGAGACTGACGTTGATGCCCGCTCGCCGACGATTCCAGAAGAAACGCCCGACGAACTCGAAGACAAAGAGGAAACGGCGTGATCGGCCTCGTCGTCGTCTCCCACAGCCAAAAGGCAGCCGAGGGGATCTGTGAGCTCGCAGGCGAGATGGGCGGGAAGGTGCCACTCGAGGCCGCCGGCGGCGACAACGGCGAGATTGGCACCAACGCCGACCGGATTGGTGAGGCCATTGCGGCTGCCGACGAGGGCGACGGAGTCGTCATACTCGTTGATCTCGGCAGCGCAGTCATGAACGCTGAGTTGGCTATCGAGATGACAGCGGCCAACGCACAGATTGCCGATACGCCGGTGCTCGAAGGCGCGGTTAATGCGGCCGTCGAAGCAACGAGCGACAAGGCAACGATCGACAGCGTTCTCGAAAAAGCCGAAGACGCACGCGAGTATCACAAACGGTAGGCGTCGGCTCGGATAGCCGTTTTCGTCGCTGCTGCTTAGAGCAGATTCTCGACTTCCTCGAGTGTATCAACCGCCAACACCGATTCGGCAAGCATTTTGGCGTCTGCTGTGTCGGTCTCGCAGATTGTACGTTTGACCGCTGGAATCGTCACCGCGCTCATGCTGAGTTCATCAATCCCTAACCCGACAAGCAGTTCAGTGAGTTCGGGATCTCCGGCCATCTCGCCGCACATGCCGACCCACGCGCCTCCCTCATGAGCCGCCCGAACGGTGCGGTCGATCGCTCGAAGTACTGCAGGCGAAAGCGGATCTTGATACTCGCTCATCCGCTCGAGGTCTCGCTGGGCGGACTGAATGTACTGGGTGAGATCGTTCGTCCCAATCGAGACGAAATCGACGCGCTCGGCGAAGGCATCGGCCAGATACGTCGAGGCGGGGGTTTCGATCATCACGCCGAGTTCCGGAATCGCATACTCGAGGCCCTCGCGGTCGAGATCCTCCGCGATCGAATCAACGGTGCGGACAGCAGCCTCGAGTTCTTCGACCGTCGAGACAAGCGGGAACATCACCGCCAGGCCCGCGCCGGCATCAGTGGCCGCAACCTGTAGCAACGCACGGAGTTGCGTCTCGAAAAACTCGGCGTGTTCGTCCAGCGAGAGTCGGATGCCACGGACGCCCAGAAAGCCGTTGGTTTCGGGATCAAGCTCGAGATACTCGATTGGTTTGTCGCCGCCGATATCCAGCGTCCTGACGACGACTCGAGGCTCCGCAGTGTGTGTGCTGAACGTCTCACAGACCGACACATACGCCTCGTACTGTTCGGTCTCATCAGGAGGGGCCGTGCGGTCTTGGAACAAAAACTCACTGCGGAACAGTCCGACCCCGTCGGCACCCTGCTCGACAGCACGAGCGGCTTCGGCGGGCGTGCCCAGATTCGCGGCAACCTCGAGTTCGGTGCCGTCGGCTGTGGTGACCGCCTCATCGATCACCGCAGCCTGCGTTGGGTTTTCGGCGTGTGTGCGCGTCGATGCCGTTGGATCGGCGATGACGACGCCAGCTTCGCCGTCGACGACGACCTCGGTGCCGTCGTCGATTGCCTCGAGATCCTCGCCAATCCCTACGACTGCAGGAATCCCGAGCGAGCGGGCGATGATTGCGGCGTGAGCAGTCCGACCACCTGTTATCGTGGCGATGCCAGCGACAGCCTCGGGGTCGAGTTGGGCGGTGTCGCTGGGAGTAAGCACCGCTGCGAGCACGACCGAATCATCAGACAACGCACCGAGATCACTGCGGGCGGTGTCAGTCAACAGGCGCAGTAGGCGATCACGAATATCCCGCAGGTCGTCGGCGCGTTCGGCCATCATGCCGTCCATCCCCTCGAACTGCACAATAGGCCCTTCGAACGCCGCATACACCGCGTGTGGGGCCGGGAGTCCGTCGCCGAGGCCTTCTTCAACGCCGGCTTCAATCTGCGGATCACAGAGGAACTGCAGGTGGGCATCGAACACCTTGGCCTCGTCGTCGCCGACGCGTTCGCGGGTGCGTTCGCGTTCGGCCTCGAGTTCGGCTGCCGCTTCGTTTTGGGCTGCCTCGAAGCGTTCGCGTTCGGCCGTCGCCGAGACGGTCTGTGGGTCGGGCGGCTCTTCGAGCGTAGTAACGTCTTCAGGCCGGTACCAACGAGCCGTCCCGACGCCGACGGTTGGAGTCGCACCAACTCCCTCGAGTCGCCGCTCGGTCACGGCAGTTCCATATCGTCGAGTTCGTCTTCGGGCGTCGAGAGAATCCGTTCGAGGGCATCGAGAGCAGCCGCAGCCTCCGATCCGTCGGCGACCAGCCGAACGTCGTCGCCGCCACGGACACCCAAGCCGGTTACCCCGAGCATGCTGTCCGCAGAAACCGCCGGACGATTCCCGTCGACGGCCTCGACGGTTACGTCCGCATCGAAACTGTTCGCCGTTTCGACAAACGTGGCTGCTGGGCGTGCGTGAAGTCCATCTTCAGGGACGACCGTTAGGGTTCGTTCCATACCGAACTGTTAGCCCCGACGGTCTTTACTGTGTTGCAGAACGAACGCTGTGGCGGCGCGGAAGCGTGCTACTGACCGTTTTTCGAATACGACTCGAGTTGCCGTTCGACCTGATCGTTGAGTTTGTCGAGTTCGGTCTCGAGGTTGCCCTCGAGGATATCCTGGTAGGCCTCGCCGACAAGTGTTCGAACCGTGCTGAACGGCCCGATTCGTGCGCCGTTAGTTGCGGGGCTGTCCTTGCTGGCGAGCAGTTGGTCGATCGCGACTTTGTGGCCGGGGTTCTCGCGGAACCAGCCATCGCGCTGGAGGTGATCGACGCCGCCTTCGTGAACCGGCAGGTAGCCGGTTTCGCGGTGCCAGCGGGCCTGCTGGGCGGGTTGGGTAAGCCACGCGAGGAACTCGCCGGCCGCATCGCGTTCGGCTTGGGTTGTGCCGTCGGAGACCCACAACGATGCACCGCCGACGATAAGCCCCTCGCTGCGGCCGGGCGTTGGCAGGCCACTAATTCCGACCTCGAAGTCGGCGTTCTCGGTGATGCCGCCGACTGAGGACGACGAGGCGATCACCATCGAGGCAGTGCCGTCGTTGAAGGCGTTTTTCGCCTTGCCGCGAGCCTCCATACCGGGGTTGTAATAGAGCCCGTCTTTGTCGAGGTCGGTCCACCAACCGTATATTTGCTGGGCGGCCTCGCTGTCGAAGAAGGCCGTATCCGGCGTTCCTGCTCGACCGTTCTGTTTGTTGACGATCTCTTGGTCGGCGGTCGCAAACCACTGTTCGACGAACCACGAGTAGTTCGCAAACGTGATCCCGTATTTGGATCCGGCAGTTTCGACCAGCGCCCGTGCAGCATCGGCGACTGCATCGAACGTTTTGGGCGGATTATCGGGGTTGAGCCCGGCCTTCCGGAAGGCGTCTTTATTATAACAGAGCACGGGCACCGAGGAGTTGAACGGCATTGAGTTGAGCGTGCCGTTCGTCCGGTAGTAGCTCAAGACCGGATCAACGTAGTTCGAAAGCGAAACCGACCGAGGCAACACTTCTTCGACGGGCCTAAAGGCCCCACTGTCCATTGCGCGGGCAGTACCGATTTCATAAATCTGGGCCAACACTGGCGGTGAGCCCTTCTCGGCGGCCGACATCGTCGATTCAAGCGTTCCGCGATAGCTGCCCTTGGACGTCGCGTTGATGTGGATGTCCTCGGCCTGCGATTCAAACTCTCGAATCAGTTCCTCGAGCAACAGCCCCTTTTCGCCACCCATCGCATGCCAAAACTCGATGGTTGTCACATCGCCGTCGACAGTACTCCGAGCGCGAGTATCGCGTAGCTCGTAGGTGCTCAACAGTGTCCCGAGCGTATCGACCCGTTCATCAAGTGTCGTGACACCTGTCGAGACTTCCGCGAGTGCGGTCGTCTGCTGTTGGGCCGCCGAGGCGGCGACCTCGGATCGTTCGGCCGTCTCATCGGAGATATCACCCACATCGTCAACCATCGCGGCAGCCTCCTGGAGGGATTCGGCCTGGCTGTCGGTTGCCTGACTGATCTCTTGGACGCCAACATTGGTTTCTTCGACATCGTCGGCGATCTCTCGGAACGTCTCGACAGCACCCTCGATGATCTCGACGCCAGCATCGATTCGCTCGCGAGTTTCTTCCATCTCATCGACAGTTGTATCAGCCTGCTCGCGGACGGTTGCGACCGACGACTCGATGTCGGCGGCGGCCTCTTCGGAGTCCTCGGCGAGGCTTTTGACTTCGTTGGCGACGACCGCAAACCCTTCGCCGGCCTCGCCAGCCCGTGCGGCCTCGATCGAGGCGTTGAGTGCGAGAATGTTTGTCTGGCTGGCGACGTCACCGATGAACTCGGCAATATCTTCGATTTCACCGATCAGATCGTCGAGTTCTTGGGTGGCTTCTAGCGTCCGGTTGGTTCTGGTGTCGATCTCATCGAGTTCGGACAACGCGTTGGTCGCCAACTCTCGGCCCTTTTCACCGCGCTGGGCGGCCGTCTCGGAGGCCTTGGCGACCTCGTTTGCTGAGGAGGCGACTTCTTCGGTAGCTGCCGAAAGCGAACGGATCTCATCCGAGAGGTTATCAACCATCTCGTGTTGTTTCGTCGTGTCCTCGGAGATGCCAGTCATCGAGCGGCTGACTTCTTTGCTGGCGGTTTTGACCTCCGAGACGCGCCCACCGACGCGCGCTGTTGCCCCCTCGACTTGGTCGCCGAACTCCTCGACGGTCTGGACTGTATCCTCGAACTCATCGAGCATCAGGTTGAATGTGTGGGCTACTTCCGCAGCGGTTTCATCCTCCTGGTCGGTATCAAGCCGAACGGTTAGATTGCCGTCAGCCGCCTGTTGCATCGCCGTGGTGAGCTCTGCGGAGAGCTGTTGGAAATTGTCGTCCGACGCCGAAGACGGAGAGTCATCGTCCTCGAGATGGTCGGAATACTTCCTCGGAGCAGGTTCACCACCATCCGAGACCGCCGCTGGCTCGGCCGAAGGCGTCTCGAGCGGTTTTGTGTCAGTTTCCTCGAGCGGTTCGGCCGCCGCCCCGCCAACATCCGAGGCCAACGGCTCGGCGTCCTCAGCATCAGCCTCTGAATCCGAAGACTCCGAGTCAGATGCAGAACGACCCCATGGACGCGAGAAAAACCCAAAAATACCGACCGCCGACCCACTCGCCAGCGACAGCTCAATCCCGGAGCTAACGATGATGCCAACAGCGACGAGAGAAAAAATCACGGCCCTACGCTGGAGTTGGCGGTGAGATGCGTCAAAAATAACACCGTTTATGGAGCTGACTCTCAATCGAACACTCATAGTAAACAATGTTATTAGGCCGGTAAATAAGCTTGTGTTCCAAATTATCGTGTCTGAAAACCGATGACCGCACTGCCCTGCGTAGTGAGTCCAAGACACTGTTGTGTTGGTCGCTCGCCGCGAGTCGTATTACTCAACCCTCTGAAGTAAGCCGTCTAAAAACTAACGTTGGAAACCGCGGTTCGAGTCTCGAGGGCGGCCGGCCGACCTGTGTGGCATCATCAAGTTTGACCCGCCGAATAATACCTGCTTCGGCGAGTTCGTACAGCACGCGTTCGATTGTCGCTCTCGAGAGATCAATCCGGTCGTCCACAATCGCATCAGCCGCAGTACTCACAGAGTTACGGACAGCCTCAGGCAACTGGATGAGCCCCGAAAGCACCTGTTGTCTGCTTTCGGCCAGTGCCAACACCCGCCCTAGGGATACACATGGCTGTGGGACTGCCTCCATGCCGGCGTTGAGATGGGGCTGTTCGATACGCTCGCTACCGTGTTGTTCGGCCAACAAGCCACTGCTGAACAGTGCGGCCAGTGCGTCGTGGGCGTCGCCGTCGGCCCACTCGGCCAGTGCACGAAGCTGGTCGTGGCTAATGTCGGTGCTGGTCAGCCCGTCGGTTTGTCGGGTAGCCAACACCTCGAGCAGTGTATGTCGGCGGTAGGATGAAAACTCAACCGTCTGTCTGCCGTCCAGACACTCGATTGCGGCGGCGTTCGGTGGATGCCGACTGACGATAACAGCCGAGACTGACGACGCAACCGGCTCGAACTGCTCGCAGGCTGTCTCGACAGAAAGCGTCTCGGGCTCAGCAACGTGATCAACAGCGACGACAACATGTCTGTCTGCGGGCTCGAGTCGTTCGGTCAACCGCCGTTGGACGGTCTCAGCACCGAGACCCTGTTTGGGAACGGGTTCGTTGCTCAGGCGGTCGAGAACCGCATGCAGCAGGGCGAACGCGGATTTCGTCTGTCGGCTATCGACGTACACAAACGGCATATCCGAAACCGGCTCAGTGCGTGTTGTGGTGTAAATACGACCCACATCCCGGCCGATGAGTCGGTCGAGTTGAGCGAACAGTCCACGAACAACGACGGATTTGCCGGAGCCTTTCGGCCCCCAGACATAGCAGTCCGGCGGTAACTGATCCGCAAAAACAGGATCAAGCACATCAAGCAACTGTTCGATGACCAGCCCGCGGCCGGTTGGCTCGATGGGGTGGGCAATGGGATTCAGTGCGTTCGAGGCCTCGAGCAGTCGGCTGTGGCCGTTCGTTCGCTTGCGGCGTACGATGCGCTCTTCGAGGTTCATGAGTAGGTCGTCTGCGCAATCTGTTGGTATGGTTTGTCGTGTATGGAAAAAACCCGAAAGGCAATCGCCAACAGCCGTCAGCGACTGACGGCCCACAGCGGCTCCAAACTCACCAATCCGGTGAGCAAGGAGTGGTTGGTGCGGTTAGATGTCGAGGAAGTCGGTTAGCTCGAACCAACCGGGAACCTCGAGGACGCCGGCAGTCACGAGAATCGCCGACAGCAGACCCGCAGCAGCGATACCGAATGCTGGTGGGTCAACGTGTGTCTTGCCGTGCATGTAGAACACACGGTTACAGACCTCACCCATCAGGGCACCGAAGACACCGAAGACCAGACCGAAGATCATCGCGCCCTCAGCACCGTACATTGGGAGAGCACCCATTGCACCGACTGAACCGGGCAGGGTGATGTGGTGGGTGACCGGGATGTTGTCAGTGCCGGCCTGCAGGAACACCAGCGAGGCAGCACTGATACCGAAGCCGAGCACCATGCTTTCGGTCGAGATGAAGATGAACCCACCGAGCAGGCCACCAATGACACCAAGGAAGGCAACGTTTGCCCACTGGTACTGCCATGGCAGCCAGATGCCTGGTGCTTCTTCTTCGTCGCGCTCCCACGGGCCGACATCGAACATGCCGTCGCCGGTGATCTCACCGATGACGCTGTAGCCGAATGCGACACGGTGGACGAGCGCGGAGACGAACACGATCAGTGCGATGTTGTCTGTCGGGAACTGGATGAAGTTGAGTACCTCAACTGACGCAAAGCCGAACAGACCGAACAGACCACCAACGAGCAGCACGTCGATGTGGTTCGTTCCGGCTGCCCACAGGATGTTCTTTCCGTCGTCAATGTAGCCCTGTTTGGCCGCGTATGCGGCGGCCGCAGCACCGGCTGCGAACGAAATGTGCGGGCCGAAAACCGGACCGAAGCCAACGAGGCCTGTTACGGCATCGTTTTCGGTAGCGAGGAACAGTGCCTCGCCGCCGATCACTGCAAAGCCAGTGAAAATGAACGCTGGCAGTGCACCGATTGCCGCACCGAAGGCACCGCCTGCAAAGGCGGCAAGCCAGAACGTTGGATCACCGAGCGCAGTTTCGAGTACCATTTAGTCGCCTCCGTCCTGTGCCCAGCCTTCGGAGCGCTCGACGGCGTCCTTCCAGCGTTCGTAGTTGTCCGAGTAGTCGGCGTCTTCGTCGACATCGAACGCGCGGTCGATCTGCCAGTTATCGCGGAGTTCGTCGACAGTTTCCCAGTAGCCAACAGCAAGACCGGCAGCGTAGGCCGAACCGAGTGCAGTCGTCTCGTCGACGACCGGACGAACGATTTCGGAGCCAATGATGTCGGCCTGGAGCTGACAGAGGAAGTTGTTCTTGACTGCACCACCGTCAACACGGAGGCTTGCGAGGTCGATATCTGCGTCTTCGACCATTGCCTCGGCAACGTCTTTCGTCTGGTAGGCGATCGACTCGAGGGTTGCACGAACAACGTGTTCGCGTCGGGTACCACGCGTCATACCGACGATGGTACCGCGGGCGCGCTGATCCCAGTGGGGTGCACCGAGACCGGCGAACGCCGGAACCACATAGACGCCGTCAGTCGAATCAACGCTGCGTGAGAGCGATTCGGACTCGGCGGCAGACTCGATGAGCGTCATGTCTTCGAGCCACTCGATTGCGGCGCCAGTAATGAAGATCGATCCTTCAAGGGCGTACTGGACTTCCTCGCCGGAGCGCTGGAAGCCAATCGTCGTCAGCAGGCCGTGTTCGGACGGCACTGCCTCGTTGCCGGTGTTCATGAGCATGAACGAACCGGTACCGTAGGTGTTCTTTGCGTCACCGGCATCGAAACAGGTCTGACCGAACAGAGCTGCCTGCTGGTCACCGAGTGCGCCTGCGACAGGCACTTCGGCACCGAGGAAGCCGTCCGGATCGGTCGAGCCGTAGGTGTCGTCGTCGGAGGACGGTCGGACTTCAGGCAGCATAGCTGCTGGAACGTTGAACAGATCGAGGAGTTCGTCGTCCCACTCGAGTTCGTTGATGTTGTACAGCATCGTCCGCGAAGCGTTCGAGACATCCGTGATGTGGTTACCGGTGAGGTTGTAGATAACCCACGTATCGATGGTACCCATCAGGAGTTCGCCGTCTTCTGCGCGCTCGCGGACGTCCTGTGGTCGGGAGCGCTGGAGCTTGATCGGGTCGGCGTTGTCGAGAATCCACTCGGTTTTGGTTGCCGAGAAGTACGCATCACATTCGAGACCCGTTTTTGCACGGATCTCTTCGACCTTGCCGTCCATTTCTTGGACTTCCTCGACACGGTCGGTGGTACGGCGGTCCTGCCAGACCAGTGCGTTGTGAACTGGTTTGCCAGTTTCTGCGTCCCACACGATCGTGGTCTCACGCTGGTTGGTGATGCCGATTGCCTCGAGTTGTTCGGCGTCGATGCCTTCCTCGTCGAGGGCGGTGTTGATCACCGACTTGGTGTTCTCCCAGATCTCCATGGGGTCGTGTTCGACCCAACCGGGCTCCGGATAGATCTGTTCGTGTTTCTCATAGGCGTTTGCGATAACGTTTCCACCATGGTCGAAGACCATGAACCGCGTTCCTGTGGTCCCTTGATCGATGGAACCGACGTATGTTTCTGACATGATGTGTTCACCACACTCCTTGGGGGAGATCCCCCTGGCCCGGGAACCGTTCTTTACGCGTGGTTCCCTGACCACGGGTAAACACTATGGAATAACATGATAAATCTTGCTCTACTGCCCATAATTGTCCTTAAAATACATGCAGGTTTGGTACACATTCACACGATTAACACCACGTATCATATCATGTTACTTCAAAAACATTTTTATTTTATCGATAGCGCGGCAGTAGGGGTAAAGTAAAGTTACTATAGTGCAAAACCCAACTGAACAGATGAGTAACAAGCCACACGTTGTCGTCATCGGGGGCGGTTCTACCGGGTGCGGGATTGCACGCGACCTCGCGATGCGCGGGGTCGACGTTACGCTCGTCGAACAGGGGAACCTGACTCACGGGACGACCGGACGAATGCACGGACTGCTGCACAGCGGCGGCCGGTATGCCGTCTCTGATCAGATTGCTGCCGAAGAGTGTATCGATGAAAACCGAATTCTGCGGGATATTGCCAGCCACTGTGTCGAGATGACTGGCGGGTTGTTCGTCAAGCGACCCGAAGACACAGAAGAGTACTTCCAGAAGAAACTGGAGGGCTGCAAGGAATGCAACATCCCTGCGGAGGTGTTGTCGGCACAAGAGGCCCGCGAAATCGAACCATATCTCGCCAAAGACATCGACAAGGCGATTAAGGTGCCCGACGGCGCGATTGATCCCTTCCGGCTCTGTGTGGCCAACGCGGCCAGCGCTGAAGAACACGGCGCGCGTATCGAGACACACGCGCCTGTCGTCGACCTGCTGAAAGACGATGACGGCACGATTGCTGGCGTCGTCGTCGAGCACGAATCGGGGCCGGGCAAACGCGTCCACCGCGAGCCAGGTACCCGCGAGGAGATTCCTGCGGACTACGTTGTCAACGCGACGGGTGCGTGGGCCGGCCGCATCGGCGAGATGGCTGGCCTCGAAGATGAAATCGAGGTTCGGCCCGGAAAAGGCGTTATGACGATCATGAACACCCGACAGGTCGATACGGTCATCAACCGGTGTAAACCAAAGGGTGATGCTGACATCGTCGTCCCACACGAGACAACGGCGATTCTGGGGACAACCGATATCGAGGTCGACGATCCGGAGGACTACCCCGAAGAGCAGTGGGAAGTCGACCTGATGATCGATACGCTCTCTGAGTTGGTACCGATTCTTCAGGAGGCCCGAACGATTCGCTCCTTCTGGGGCGTTCGACCACTGTATGAACCGCCAGACACCGGCACAAGCGATTCGACGGACATTACTCGGCGGTACTTCTTGCTTGATCACGAAGAGCGCGACAACGTCAACGGAATGACCTCCATTGTCGGTGGGAAGTTCACGACCTACCGACTGATGGCCGAAGAGATTTCGGATCACGTCTGCGAAAAATTCGGCATTGACGCCGAGTGTCGAACTGCAGACGAGCCGCTGCCGGGCAGCGAGGACTTCTCGGTGCTTGACAACTACATGGAGCAGTACGGCATTCGCTCGCCGATCGGCCGACGGAGCACACAACGACTCGGCTCCCGAACCGATGAGATACTCTCGTATGACGGTCCTAACCCAACCGTCTGTGAGTGTGAAGCCGTCACGCGTGCAGAGGTCAAAGATGGTATCGAAGGCTCCGGATCGGATCTAAACGCCGTTCGCCTGCGCACACGTGCGTCTATGGGTAACTGTCAGGGTGCGTTCTGTTGTCACCGACTGGCCGCCGAGTTGTACGACGAGTACGACGAGGCCGTCTCTTATGAGGCATGGGACGAACTCTACCAGGAACGCTGGAAGGGCGAACGCCACGCGCTGTGGGGTACCCAGCTCTCCCAAGCCGCGCTCAAATACTCGCTGCATGCAACCACGATGAACCGTGACAAGGACGCCGCGACAACCGACGCAGTCGTCGACTTTTCGGCGTTCGACAGCGGGACAGCCGCCGGAGCAGCCGGCGGTGCGGCCGGAACAGCCGCAACGGATGGCGGTCGGATGGGGGATGACTAACTGTGGCGATTCGTGAAGACGTGATCGTGATCGGCGGCGGACTGGCAGGGTCGGTTGCGGCTATCGAAGCCGCCGAAACCGGCGCATCAGTTCGGCTGGTGACCCACAAGAAGTCCACGCTCCGTCACGCCAGTGGCCTGATCGACGTGTTGGGATACACCAACGAAGACCCGATTGCCGATCCGTTTGCGGCACTCGAAAAACTGCCGGCCGACCATCCGTACTCGATTGCCGGCAAGGCGGCGGTTCGCGATGGCCTGGCGCGCTTTGATGAGATCGTCGGCGAGATGTATCAGGGCAGTCACACCGAGGCCAACGCGCTGATCCCAACGTTCGGCGGCGCGGTCAAACCGACCGCACGGTATCCGGCAGCAACTGCCGCTGGAATCGCCAGCGACGACCGACCGATGCTTGTGGTCGGCTTCGAGGAGATGACCGAGTACAACGCCAGTATGCTTGCAGACCATCTCGAGGCCGCAGGCGTGCCGTTTGAGGTCGAGGGCCTCGAGTGTCGGTTCCCAGGAGAGTACGTCAACGATTCGCGAGTGACGCGCTTTGCCAAACGACTCGAGATCAACGAGACTGTCGAGTACGACGGTCAAGCCATGGGTGCACGCGAAGCACTCGCCGAGGCAGTCAAACCGCATCTCGGTGGTGCCGAACGTGTCGGCTTCCCGGCGTTCCTCGGCGACGACCACGCCGAGGAGGTTCGAACCGACCTCGAGCGGCATCTGGGCGTCGATGTCTTCGAGATTCCGATGGGCCCACCAAGCTACCCCGGCATTCGGCTTGCCGACCGACTCAAGGAGGCCCTCGATGAGGCGGGCGTCCGCATTTCGGCCGGTAATCCCGTAATCGACTACGAGGCCGAAGACGGCGAGATCAAATCGGTCACCATCGACAGCAAGGGCCGAGAGGTGCCGTACCACGCCGATGAGTTCATACTGGCGACTGGCGGTCTCGTGGGGAAAGGAATCGACTCGAGCCGTGAAGGCGGTGTCAGCGAGCCGGTGTTTGACTGCTATGTTCGGCATCCCGAAGATCGGTATGAGTGGTTCGACGAGCAGGCCTTCGGCGACCAGCCGTTTGCCCACTTCGGCGTCCAGATCGACGAGACGATGCGTGTGTTGGACGCCGACGACAGCCCCGAATTCGACAACCTGCGGGCTGCAGGCGCAGTGATCGGCGGAGCGGATACCGTCGCTGAAAAGTCCCAAAGCGGCGTCTCACTGGCGACAGCGGTTGTCGCAGGCGAACAGGCAGGCAAACAAGCAGCGAAACACGAGGTGACCCAATGAGCGACGCACAACAACCAAGCGATTTTGATTCGGTGACGGTAGATGAGTTCGAGCCGGTCGATGTCTTTCCATCGTCTGAGGAGATGGATCTCCGGCCAGGAGCCGACAACTGTTATAAATGCACGAGCTGTGATACGTCCTGTCCGGTCGCCGAAGTAGACGAAGACTTCCCCGGGCCGAAGTTCCAAGGACCAGAACAGTGGCGGCTCAAACGCCACGAAGACACAGATATTGACGATTCGATTCTGTCGTGTTCGAACTGTATGCGGTGTGATGATGCCTGTCCGTCGAGTGTGCCGCTCAGCCAGATGCACAACACCGCCCGCGGAGAGTACGTCGAAAAGCACATGAACAAACTCTCTCGAGAGTATCTCCGCAACCGGATGCTGGCCAACTACCGGACGCTGGCTTCGGTCGGTAGCAAAATTCCGCGAATCTCGAACTTCTTTATGCGACTCGGCATCACCAGCACGATTGGTGCGAAGATTATGGGGATGCCAACCGAGCGAGATATGCCGCAGTTTGCCACCGAGACGTTCCGACAGTGGTTCAAAAAGCGCGGCGGCTCAAAAGTCAGTAACCCTGAGAAACAGGTCGCATACTTCCATGGTTGTTATTCGAACTACAACACCCCGGAAGTCGGCAAAGCGATGGTTCGAGTCTTTGAGTCCTTTGGCTACGAAGTGCTTGTGCCCAAACAGCAGTGTTCAGGTACCCCGATGTTGGCCAACGGGATGTTAAAAGACGCCCGCCGCGAGGCCGAGGTCAACGTCCGAGAACTCGGCAAAGCAATCGACAACGGTGCCGATGTTATTGCGTCGTGTACGTCCTGTTCGATGGCACTCCGCCAAGAGTATCCCGAACTGTTTGATATCGATGGCGTCGAAGAGCTGTCGGAACGTACCTACGAGGCCATGGAGTTCCTCCGAATTCACGAAGACCTCCACGCTGCGATCCAGGATTCGGAAGTCGACCCACAGGCGTTTGCCTACCACGCGCCGTGTCACGCCCGCAACCAGGGGCTTGACCGGCAGGCAGTTGAGTTGTTCCGGGAACTTGACGGTGCACTGATTGAAGACGTTGGTGAGTCCTGTTCCGGGATTTCCGGGACTTACGGCTGGAAGTCCGAAAAGTACGAGACCTCGATGAAAATCGGTGCCGAAATGTTCGATCACATGGAACACGCCGAAGGCGAAGTTGGGATGACTGAATGTCCAACCTGTGCGATGCAGATGAACCACGGGACGGGCTACGAGATTCGACACCCACTCGAGTTGCTCGAAGAAGCACTCGTCTAATCGACGGCGGTTTTGGCTCGAGGACGCTTTTATAGAATTTCAAGGAGAATACCTGCGACTTTAGGCGCGGGATGAATCCGACAACCCCTCCACAATTCACCGCCGATGGCAGGGCTGGATATTCCACCGTTCTCAAACCGAAACTTTACAAGATAAGCGATTATAAGTGATTATACAGACGTTCCCAATGCTGGAAGTCCACCGAACCCATCGGGCAAAAATCCTCAACCACGGTCAGGTAGAGGACTCGCTCGACCGGCACGGATGGTCGGCCAGCAAACTCTGGAACGTTATCAGACTGCGTCTGATAGCCCGTGAGACGTAGTCTCACGACGTCGCCAACTACCACTCTCGACAAGAGTGGGAAGAAACGGGCGAGATTCCCGACCACGGCGACCTCAAAAACGAG